>Ga0209295_1000026_pt1 | contig 304256 bp, 297 predicted proteins | sample Porto_5metaG_FD_187428 | JGI IMG/M metagenome (GOLD analysis project Ga0209295, IMG submission 187428) | Marine algal microbial communities from Porto, Portugal - Porto_5 metaG (SPAdes) (version 2) | ecosystem: Host-associated > Algae > Red algae > Unclassified | place: Portugal: Porto...
GCAAGAGAGCAGAAGGAAAACCACATAAAGTAGCTCTAATCGCATGTGCAAATAAGCTCGTCCATTGGCTCTATGCAATCTTGAAAAACAAAAAGGAATTTCGTCCAACTTAAAAGATTACTATTGGCATAACCTTCCAAGACATAACGGAAATTGGAGGGTTATTCGGCATGCTCATTTTAACTATACCACATGATTTAGTATCACTTTACTGGTAATCTTGACAAGCTATTAGCTGGTATAGTAGAATGAATATTTTATCCCTCTTTTCTCCTTTAAATAGTCAAGTGTAGGGCTCGTGAATATCAATTACGTTCTTATTATGTTGCATTAAGAATGAATTGTCCTTCTTCAGCTTTAATTTCAAAGAAGTACTTTGTATCTTTAATTAGGCCATCTAAATGCTTGCTGGTCCCAGGAGATATCTGGAATTGCTCAATGACAATGTCCCCTTTTGCATCTTTAATTCTCAATAACACGTTTCGGTCACTATTCGCATCATTAGTGATGGCCTTGTCCCAGAAAATACTATCGTATTCAATTGAGTCTTTACCATCAAATATTATAGGGTTCCATTCGTCTGTGGTGTCTTCAGCATCAATTACGGTTGTTATTTTTGGTGAAAAATAATTATGAACATATCCTACATTGAGATAAATCTGATAAGTACAAACAAAAACTATTGTTACAATTAGCACTAAACCAATAAGGCCAATTATCTTAGATTTACCAATTACCATCTCTTGATTCCTCCTTGTTAATTGCGTTGTTAAACGTAAAAGGCGTGCAATTGCTCAAGAAGTTAATTTACTTTATTTTACTTTCTATATAACTTAGATAAAACCTTTTTTAACGAAACTAATTTGAACAAAAGCAGCCGATCACTATAGTCGGCTGCTTCTTTGGTTTTATAGGGCTAACGTTCCCGTTAGCTTAATACATCAGACGCAAAGTTTCATTTATGATTAAACAATTTCATTTACTAATTCATCATTCCAATGATTATCGGTATACCCGCGGCTGTTGTTCCATTCTGCTAACATTTTTCTTTGTCTCAATTCTAAATCTCTGTAAGGGGCTGCAACAAACTCGATGTCGTGGAACAGATCATTATAAATAGGTAATTCGCTATTCAATTCCTTGAATTTTTTAAATGCACCTATATCCTTATCATTTGCAGCCCAAACCACTTTTTTAATCAAAGACAACACGATTGTACCTGTGCACATGGGACAAGGCTCACAGGTAGTATATAAGGTAAGTTCGTTCTTAGGAATAAATTTCTTGCTCTCAAGATGAAGTATCACATTTCCGGCTTTTCATATAGCATCCACTTCGGCGTGAGCTGTAGAATCACAGCTTGAAAAAACTCTGTTCCTACCTCGGCTTACAACTGAACCATCTGCATCAACAATAATTGCACCAATAGGAAAAGTACCCTCATCTCTAGCCTTTTCAGCTTCTTCCAAAGCTAACAGAAGGTTTTGGTAATGATTGTCCATCTTATACACATCACATCTCAGTAATTACCAATAATAAATTCCAGAAATATACTGCTACTCCTTCTCCCATAATGCTATTTTTTTCTTGTACAGCTACGCTAACCTGCCCGTTAGCTAAATAAATTAACGAGGAAAGAACAAATCAAGAAAAATTACCGGGAAGTTTACATATGACCCCTGAAGAATTCAGAGAATCGTTTAACAAACGTGCTAAAGAAGTTGGTGTTTCACACAGTTTATTTTTTGCTACTGATGTTTAAAGAACATCACCACTAACTAACGTAAATTCACCAAAAGAATTTCTAGAACTTAGAAAGACCACTGAAATACATTTACAATAAAAGAAATTAATACCTTCATTTCTGATGTCATGACTATTTCTATCGGACAATTGCGAAACCCCTCATACATTTAACACCTTTAGCCTGAGAGGATATTCATTAATTCCTGTAATTATGGTTAATGAAAGACTAACTTCACTTACTCCACTTACACATTAAACTACGAATGTTTTAAGCCGATGAACTGTTTACAAGGTTTTTATTCAGTGTTTGATATGCTCTCATTGTTATATTTGCCTCATCCGCGATAATAGTGACCGAATCATGGAAAAACGACGCTATAATTCGGATTGTGAATTCAATATTGTTTTCAATTAGATACACCTGGTAAATCACTTTTTCTTCACTATTGTGTTCATTTATCACTTGCGCTTCATTAAATTCCTCGCGGATAATATCAGGTATCAATTTCACCTTTTTTTTATTGATCTCAAAGAATATTAATTTGTTCTCATCCAATTCAAGTTGTACTAAATCTTCACTGATTGTATACAATCTCCGATCTCCGTTATGGTTAATAATTTTTTTTATTATGTAAACTCATGAGAAATTATTATCAAAGCAACCTTTAGATTCACATTTAATTTTGTACCATTGATAACCATGCTCAGTTATGTTGGATTGAATCATTAATCTGTTCCCACATCGAATACATGTTTTTTCTGATAGATTACCTCTTTTATACTCCACCACATAGGATTCTGCGAATTCTACCTCTTTAATTATAAGCTCAAGAGCTTTATCACTTATATCAAAAGGTTTCATGTCTCCTCTTCTTGCGTCAATTGAACGAGAAAAAGCTCCAAATCCACCAACCAACTCATGATGATGCGTACTAATCCGCCCGCCACCTCTTTCGAACAATTTTATCATGGGTTCATATATATCTGGAAACTGAAGTACAATATTGTTGCCACTATCAAGCAGGTTACACCATCGTAGATAGTGCATGGTTAATAATTTCATAAGATAAAAATCGACTTCTTTGTAGTTCGGAGCTGTTACCAATAAATCGTCCCATTCATTATCGGCCATTTTATAGCCTAATAACAAATCCATTCCCACATAGACACTTGTGACTTCTTTGGAGATAAACTGTAAATAAACACCAACTCTTCGATAGTACTCAGCAATCAAACTAGCATCTGCTTTATAATCACCGTTAGACCTTACCTCTTCGTATCTTTTGTTGGAGATTCCAATGTATTGATTCGCGTCAATATTCTTAATTCTTTCAACAGCTAGTTCGTAATAGCTCATGAATTTAATATCCTCTTTCTTACAGAATCAATTGCATAACTCTCAAAGTAAAGCCAATGTGACAATGCGAATGGAAAAAACATCAGCATACCCTTCATCAAAAAGCATAAACACGTGAGAAGTTCTTCGTCTATATTTCCCTACCTTTTTCAAACTATTTTAAGAGTAGCTTTGGCAAAATCATGGGTGGTAATAAACATGGCAAGCACTCCTATATAACTGTATCTTTGACATTAATAGGCTAAAGCAACAATACAGATATCAGAGAGATCACGATGTGAACTGCCTAATCAATAAAAGAAATATATTTTAATTTTTCAAATCTGATTTAGCTATATTAAAGTAATATTTCACTATGGCGTGTCTTTAAACTCAAGCAAGCCACACCATTATGGATACCAAGGCCGAAAAAGACTTAAACGTACACGCTAATTTATCATCACGAGTCGCTAAACGACGATAATTCTTTACTTTATTAAAGAAGCATTTTGAACACTTGATCTATTAACTCCCTACCAGATTATTATGGACATAATTACATTTGATCAAAAAAATCTGCAATTTGTTTCCCCGGCTCAGCCAAGAACTCTTCAAATGTAGCTATCGTTCCATGTTCTTGATGTTCAATATCTGCATATCCAATCATTTTTTTGCTCGGATTCCAGACGATCTGAATATGCGAATATTGATCGACGTTCGAGGATATACGCAGTAGCTTCTGTCTGCCCATTTTCATCTCCACTGTATCGATCAGATGAAAGAATTCTATATATCGAATGCCTGATTCATTATCTGGCAAGTCTATTCTTCGGATACCAACGGTTAGGAAATCAATCAGTTGCTGTGGTAGTTTATAAGATTTTAATGCATGCAATTTGTTGCTCATATCATGAAAATTTTGAGGTTCATGCCCCTTTAGATATTCGGCCATTTCTTCATTTTTCTGACTCACTGCAATCGTATACGCCCGCTCTCCATCCTTTTCCTGAATGGTCACATCTGCTCCTTGGTCCACCAGATATCGAACCATCTTCATGTTATTAAGCCTTGCAGCTACCGTGAGAGGTGTCGCCTTATACGGGTATACCATATCTGGTTCATTGTAGTTGACGTCTACCCCTTTAACCAGCAAATACTGGATTGTCTTCATATCGTGATCAGCTACAGCCTTGCGTAACGTTTTGCCTCCATATTCTCGAATATCCAACCCCAGTTCATTCAGCACGTTTATATTCTTTTTGTTACCATAGTAGGCTTCGTCATATGCACTAGATTTGACCCGATTAAGTCCGTTTAACTTGGCACCCTGCTGGTACAGGTAACGCACCATTTCTTCTCCACAATATCTAACGGCCTTCAGGATCGCCGGATTATTTTTGACATTCAGGTTAACTCCATACTCCACCAACAACTTAACCACTTCCGGTTGATTGCAGATTAAGGCAAGGTCGAGTGGCGTCAATGCTATGTATTTACTGAGTACGATTTCTTCTTCAAGATCCATGCCCTGCTTAATGAATTCTTCTACAGCATCCGTGTCTCCCTCATATATTGCTCTAGCATGATCAGGTAGCGTTTCAAACGATCCTTGATTTCCAATTTTGAACAAAAGTGTACCCTCCTTTCGTTTACTTAATTCTACACTACGATCAGTCTTTTTTTTCTACTCCTTAGCTACCAGTATACCTCTCACAATCTGAATAAGTAATCGTTTGTTGAGCTCCGCTCAACTAATATGCTAAGATAATGGACACCTATTTCCACAAAATCATTACAAATCAACCGTACAGAAAGGACACTATGAATCCTTCATCACTGTCATCCAAGTTACAACAGATCATTCCACCGCTGGATCTGCGAAGCTGCCTCGTCAGCGTACGCGGTGAGATCATATACGAACACTACCGCAACCGCGAGGCTGCGACCGATATTGCAAAAATCAATTCATGTACCAAGAGTGTGCTATCCGCACTCATCTGTATAGCGATGGATAAGGGCTTGTTACCAGAGGCATCAACCGTCATCTCTACCTTTTTCCCACAATTGACATCCGATCCGGACCCGCGTAAACCAGCGATCACGCTGGAACAACTGCTCACCATGACAGCCGGATTCAACTGGGACGAGTTCGGCGGGCAGAATTCATTCCCTCGCATGACCCGCACCGAACATTGGGTGGATTTTGCGTTGGAACAACGCCTAAGCCATGTACCTGGTACATATATGGAGTACAACTCAGGAGTCTCACAGATCCTATCCGCCATCCTGATGCAAAATGCAGGTATGAACGTAGCCGAGTTCGCAGAACGTTTTCTTTTTGACCCGCTAGGAATCAAGGATTATGAATGGGAAAGCGATCCTCAGGGTGTACATACTGGCGGATTCGGTCTTAAGATGTTACCCGTAGATCTGCTAAAATTCGGTCAGTTGTTTCTACAGCAAGGTATGCGGGAGGGTGGGTCTCTCATTTCAAGTGATCTCGTATCTCGTTCGACGCAGCCTTTCATTACAGTCACTCCACCGAATCACGGTAGTTATGCTTGGCATTGGTGGGTGGATGTCTATCCCAACGAAAGGTCACACTCCGAAGATATTGATGCTGAAAACGACAGACCCAATCTCCATTATTACTACGCACGAGGGTTTGGTGGTCAGTATGTATACATTGTCCCAGAGCTGGAACTTGTTACGGTGTTAACCAATGACAAACGAAAGAAAGAGAAACCTCCGCTGGATGTTTTCCCTCGTTTAATCGCCCCTGAGCTATGGAAAATGTTATAAACGCAGGCTGTCCTTCTATCCTGTCCGACCAATGAACCCCCAACCTTATGTAGGCATCAACCAGCCCATAAGCTGGGGTTTATTCGTCATGCCAAAGCTTCTTCGATGGCAATCGTTATTGGATACGGACCAGACTCTTGATTAGAGATCACAACCAGTTGCAGATCATAGTCCGGATACACGGAAGACATGAACGATACCCCTGGATCAAACCCCATGACATGAAATTTAAAAATCTCTTCCTCCTTGCGGTCAATCCATATCCCCTGCCCATAGTACTCTTCATCCTCTTGATGGACATGTGGAGTTAATAACTGACGTGTTGTCTCTGCATTTAACAATTGGTGACCCAGCAAAGCATCCCAAAACCGAATCATATCCGGTGCCGTAACATAGGCTCCACCATCTGATCCACCTTTGACAGGAATGGAGAACATATTAGTGTTCCAGGAGCCATCTTCATGATCGATATACCCTAAAGCTGTGTTGCGCGGAAGCTGATCTGTTAAGAAATAACCCGAGTCTTTCATGCCACACCGTTTGAAAATGTGCTCTTCCACATAATCTGTAAACGACAGTCCTGAATGTTGTTCCACGATAAGCCCCAGCACAATGAAACCCGCATTGTTGTAGTGAAAACGTTCCCCCGGAGCAGACTTCATTGGCAGATGCTGAAACATGGGCAGAAAGTCACTTAATCGCCGCATCGCGTAAACCGGTCTCTCTTTCCATAATTCTGAAAAGTCATCCATCACTTCTTCATCGAAATAATCTGGAATGCCTGACGTATGTGTTAACAACTGATGGACGGTGACCCCTTCTTCCCACAACGGAAATTTCACATCCAACACATCCGTAAGCTTGGAATCAACAGACAACTTACCCGCTTCAATTAGTTGGCATATACTCACTGCCGTGAAGATCTTACATCCTGATGCAATTCCGAAGCGTGTATCCACCTGATTGGCAAGTTCCTCGCTACGATTCGCATCACCACGTTTCATATTCAAAAGGGTTTTCCCGGCTTTCTGAAGTAATACAACACCCGAAAAATTCACGCGTTCCATGACTTCTTCTACTTTTGTTGTCAGCTCCACTGCATTCAACATTTTGTTGTTCACCTACTTGTCTATGTATTCATTACATTATCATTCTTAATTCTTCGTCATTTCCTGCATACCTGCCAAATTTTCATAAAAAGAAGGATTACTCCCTTATAAAAGGAAATAACCCTTCTTCAGACAACGTAAGATTAAGTTTGACAAAGCATGCTCAAATGCTGTTCAATCACCTGTTCCACTCGTTTTACCGTAAGTCTATCTGGCTGCATTAACATATGAATGGCGAGTCCATCCACAAGAGCATATAACTTCTCTGTCTCCATCTCGGCATCCAGATCAGGATGTGTCATGCCTTGCTTCTGCAACTCCTGTATTACCCACTGAACAGACCGATACATCCCTTGATGCATCTGATCACTTAACTTTTTTAATTCGGGGTACACCAATAATTTAGCTGTAAACGAAAACCAGACCTCCATTTCCATGATTCTGTCTTCGTCCAACGGGAGAAATTGCAAGAGCAGATTCTTCATATCCTGCAGTACAGATCCGCTCATCTGTAACGCCTCCACCCTTTTCTGTACCCGTTCTGCAAAAAGGTTCATACAAAAGGTGAACAATTCGACCTGTGTGGCAAAATAATGACGCATGGAGCCTACAGATAGTCCCGCTTCCTTCGCTATATTCCGAACTGTAGCATGCTCCAGTCCGTGCTCTTGTATGACCCGGATTGCTGCATCAGCAACGATTTTCCTTTGAGCTTCATGATCTACGATTTTTGGCATGACAACATTATACACCAAGCTTCTCTTTTTGTAATACACTGTGCTATAATATTTTTAATACTTTTTTAATACATTGTATTAAATAGAAAAAATAGCTATAGGAGAGGAATTCATAACATCATGCATACAACTACCCCCGCCTCAAAAAGTAAGAAATTCAGAGTTTTCACCTTCATAGTAAGGCTCTTCTGCACACTATTACTACTTATGGGTGCCGCAATCCTCTATGAGTGGTTTGCTTCGTCACAGGCCAAAAAGGATTTTCCACCTCCAGGTACGTTAGTTCAAGTCGGTGGTTACCAACTACACATTCATAAACAAGGCAATGGTTCACCGACCATACTCATGGAGGCTGGAAGTGGTGAGACCAGTTTGTCGTGGAGAGACATTCCTGCGAAACTGGCCCAACATGCAACGGTGGTCACGTATGATCGTGCAGGATATGCCTGGAGTGAATCTGCACCTACAGAACGTACAGGTGCAACTATCGTCAAAGATTTACATGCAGCTCTAGAGAAGGAGAATATCCGTGGTCCTTACGTTATGGTAGGTCATTCCCTCGGTGGTATGTATGCTAGACTCTTTGCACAGACCTATTCAAATGAGGTTCAGAGCCTTGTCCTCATTGATGCGAGACCTGAGGATGATGAACAGAACACAAAGGCTTTGTTGGAACAGGCTCAGTTTCAGGGAAACCCGCCTGCCTCCTTATTATCTTTACTGAAGGTATCTGGAGCTTTCAGATTATTTCCAGACTTTATGCTTGATGGTCTGGTTGCCAAGCAAGATCGGGATACTTTTGTTAATGTGATTGCTACCCCTTCCTATTTTCACGCCAAAGAAGAAGAAGCCCTCCACGCCCATTCAACAGAAGATGCCATTCGTGGCCAAAGTCTTGGATCAATCCCTGTACGTATCATTGCACGCGGACGTCCTCAAGACTATGCTAGCGCAGGGATTCCGGTTGAAATTGGGCAGAAGCTCGAATCTGTATGGCAATCGGGACAGCGTAACATGTTGAATATATCGAAGGATAGTCAGCTCATTGTGGCCACCCGCAGTGGTCATATGATTATTCACGATGAACCTGAACTGGTTGTAAAAACAATCCTTGAGTTAATCTCTGATAAGTAGAGATATTTTTCTTCAGAACATCCTGCGCTCGATCCAATGTTAAAGGGCTGTTCCAATAGCCATGGGTATGACTTGGAACAGCCCTTTAAGCAATATACATTAAGATTAGATCTAATGAGTTCGGCCTTAAGAAAACATGAGTTAGCGTAACGCTTGCAGGTCCGACTCGGGACTTCCTGCACTCTTCTTCATTTCACGGGGAGACCTCGTATTGATCAGATAATACAATGTGGCATAGATTGTAGTGATAAACGTGCCAAAAAACAGGCAAAACGCCAGAGACGGACGGCTTACACTTTCGTGCATCAGTTCAATCAGCGTCTCGCGATTCGTCAGTGCATCCCAGCTATTCAGTCGGTATACACGTCCAAGCAATACCCCGTAACTTCCCAAAGCACAACCTGCCAGTACAAAGATCCAGGATGCCCAGCGTCCAATTCGGTGATAGATCACTTCCTGAAGCTGATACATTGACAGGAATCCAAGCAGGAGTCCAGTCCAGACAAACATTAATACAACACTCAAGTCGTACCAATACGTGTAGTCCACTCCGTTCCCACCATAATACCGGGTACTTCTCGCTGTCAGATGGATCAAATCCGTAACAATATAAGAAGAGTTCGGGAAAAATAACAACCACAGCAACCCACTTGCTATCGCAAGCCATGCGGCACCTTTCCATTTCACACCACTTAGAAGATAGGAAGCATAAGAGAACACAAAAGGAATCCAGCCCAAAAACAGATTCCAGATCAGGAAGCGGAAATAACGCTGATCCAGCCAGTCAGCGGCTACATAGTACAAGCCAAGCGTTACTACAGTGACCACACTAAGGAAAATAAATATGCGAATATAATTCAGTTTTCTCAATGATTTCTGACCTCACTTGATAAAATTCAATTAATTGCGAAAATATCGGATGATTTCTTCCTTATTCTTTTCCACACGCAAATTCAATCCACGTTTATCCTTTAATCCATACTGCTGTAATTCATGGCCTGGATCTAGCACCAACGGTTTCGTCGCCACATCGACCAGCAAATCCATTGTCAGTTGATAGGTTTCCCGTATCTTGTCCATCGGCAGAGAGGATTCGTACCGTTTAATCAGCTCAATTAGACGTTCAGCATATATAAGACGAACCATACTGTCCGCACTCTTCAATTGTCTTGAAGCAAATGCTGTAATTGCCGTAATAATACTGGGTTCTGTCCGATGCTTGGAAATCAATGCAAGCTCATCCACTGCACCCCAATTCATTATAGATAGCTCGGAACTTAACTGTTGAATTCGCTCCCCTATCCATTGTTCTTCTAACTCTTGGGGTACGTCCCATCGCTTATAGTCGGCATACACGCCTTTCTGATGCATCTGTATAGCGCTCCCGTAATGTTTGACGAACAATTCCTTTGCTAAACCCCAATCGGTCTCTTCCATCTTAACCACCACCATGCCTATTCCTATTTGTGCGAATACTCCTAACATATTACATAAATTCACTACTCTCCAAGCATACTATAGAAGTTGAACATACATTTACACGAGAACGCAGAGGACAGAAAGAACCTGAAGAAGCAAAGCGTTCGCCTTTATCACCAGATTTTCACCTTTGTAAAATGGAATTAAAAATCTGGGGATAACAGCGATCGGAAGGTTGTTCTGTTATCGGAGTGGCAAGTGTAAATATAATTTCGTTCAACTTATATAGAATCATACCATTTACCAAAGGAGAATCAAATTTACAATGAATCCAAATTCGATGCACCCTCAAAATTTAGTACAACCTACTTTGAATGCAAAGCCAAATGTCACCCCTAACATGAATCATGGCGGCCATGAGATGTTCGATGTGCATGAGATTCTGTCCTCCACCATTAACGTGCTGGATCAATATATGATCTTTCGTACATTTGTGCAGAGCCAGGAACTGATTGGCATTTTGGACCGTCAGTACAATTTCATTTTATCCCAATACAATCTGACAGCAGAGTGTTTTGCATCCGGACAGAAGCCTCATCAAGAGACGGCAACCTATATGATTCCCAACATCGCACCACCGGTATATGGCCTTAAACCCTCGGCACCGAAAAAGCCAAACCAGAGCTTAGCTGATGTAAAGGATGCCGGTATTAGCGGTCATATGCTGGGACTGATCAAGTCACATGCGAGTCTGCTTGGCATGTCCTGCAGCGAGATCACGAACGGAACGGTTCGTCGAGTCATCGCTTCGCAGATCCAGCATTTTATCGAGATGGCCTATGAAATTTTCATGTTCCAGAATAAAAACGCCTATTATCAAGTACCTCAACTCACCATAAGTGATACACAACAGATGCTTCAAGCATACATCCCGGCAACCGGAGCACCCCAGATGCCTATTAGCAATAAACCACTTCATTAATTAGAAAATAAAGTGCGATTACCCAGAACAGTCTCTTCAACCCAACAGGGTCTTAAGGGACTGTTTTTTTGATTATTTGCAATCATACTCCTACTGAAGACTCTTGATTCGCTTACCAGAAACTGGTTTAATCAAAGACAGAACTTACATATTCAACATACGGATCATACATATAAAATACGGTAAAATGCGGTTATAAGAAAATGCAAATGGCTTTTTCTTCATTATGGGGAGGTATACAAATGAGATGGAAGCAACCTGCTAAACTTGGTTTACTGGCTATGGCTCTAGGCTGTACTGCCATTGGCGCAACAATCACACCTTCAACGACACTCGCTGCACCTGTTCCCGCTTCCAAAGCGGTGTATCATCAGTTCCAAACCTATCGAACAGAAGCAGTGAAATCCACAGAAAGTCTGGTTAAAGCGCGTAAATACCTGATGAATCATATCGATAAAGTCGGCCCTTGGCAGGCCACACTAATGACGCTGCAATTGGAGAACATGCAGAACGTGAAGCTGGCTGATATGGATTACCAAATGTATACGGAACACTTTCAACAGGCCATATCTCAAGCCCATGAACAACTTGGTTACGAACAGAAGCTTACATATAGTCGTCTGCTCAAAGAAATTAAAGATCCGACAGCGAAGAAGCTTCTGCAGGAAGCATCCGATCTCGGGTTCAAACTGGAAACCAGTGAAGGCTTGTATTACCCCATCATCAATTATGAGATATACCAAAAGTTCAAACCTTTTGTTAAGGCTGATATTGCTGCGTACATTGATATTATGGCTACCGAGTCCAACCAAATGACGACTTCAGATGGTGGCATTATCATCTCTTGGAACGAATTAATCCAGCGTGCATTGGAGAAAGAAGCCTTTTTGAACAAATTCCCGAATTCCAATCGCACAGCAGCAGTGAAGCAGTGGATATTTGTGGATTACCTGTTTTACGGAAGTGACAATACGCCTGCATATGATTGGTACACGGACGACGAAGAAATCCGCACCATCGACCCTGAGGTGAAACAGGCTTACGAGAAAGCTTTGGCTAAGCGGGAGCCCAATACGGAGAGTGTTCTTCTGGACACTATGGAAAAGATTTTACTGGTTCTCAATCAGAACAATGATGAGCTTACACCTGAAGTCAGAGCAATCATTGAACCTGTTCAACAACAATTTGCCCTTGAATAATCAGATGCTGAATAACAAAATGTGAATGCCAAAAAAAGCGGCAGTCCTCGTGACAGAGGGTGCCGCTTTTAAGTTTACATATCAAATCCTTACGTTTGGATCAAAGAGTTGAAGTGTCTATTGATGTAAGTTTGTTCGGATTAACGACGAGATAAACGCCCTCAATGCGCTCTCCGGAAGGGTTCAACTCTATACAGAGTACCTCGGACAGCTGCCCTTCTTTCATCAATGCGAGTTGAAGCTCGCCATTGATCCACATCGGTACCCAATCTCTTTCACGCAATCGAGTAAGGACTCGCCGTGACGTCAGGAGTGCAAGCACACCTTTGTGAACGTTCATTGTTCTCATAACCGTATGCACAACGCCACCGCCATCTGCTGTAAACACAGGCTGATCGGCCAGTAACTCGAGCATGGCAGAGACGTCATAACGAAGGAAAGCCGTTGTAAAACGGCTCAGCAATTCACCTTTGGCTATCATATCCGCATCACTCTGCTCGATCGGCGGAAGTCTTTCGGGCAGATTTCGTCTGGCGCGGCTAAAGATTTGACGGCAGTTACTCTCCGTTTTGCCCAGCCAATCCGCTATTTCGGAATAATCATATTGGAACGCTTCACGAAGGACAAAAACAGCCCGTTCCATGGGCGATAGACGCTCCAACATGACCAGATAGGCGTAGGAGATCAGCTCTTTCTTCTGCATCGTTTCCTCTGGCATATTTTCCACTTCACTGTCACCCAGTGGCTCTGGCAGCCACTCACCAACATAACTTTCCCGCTGGTTGCGGGCAGAGTTTAGCAGATTCAGGCTTCGGTTCACAACCAGTCTGGCAATGTAGGACTTGGGGTTACGAATATCCTGAGCAGATGTACTCTGAATCCCCGCAAAACAATCCTGTACAATATCTTCAGCTTCTACCACAATGCCGAGCATGCGGTAAGCTATTGAAAATGCATAATTTTTATAACGAATATACAGCTCACCAACATCCAGAGAAGACACTTCTGGCTCATTGGCGTGGAGATTGGAATTCATGAGAATGGCCTCCTCTGGCATGGTGCATGTAGTTTTAGTTAAAGCAACCCGGATACATCCCTGTTGTAATCGCAATCCGGTTCCAGTTGTTAATGGTGTTAATGGCCAGGATCAGATCCACCAGTTCGGATTCACTGAAATGTTCACGGACCTTATCGTACAACGTAAGTGGGACACCGTGTTCCGAGATTCGAGTCACCGCTTCTGCCAGCTCCAGCATAACACGTTCTTGATCCGTGAAGAAAGGCACTTCACGCCACACACTTAGCAAAAGAATATGATCCGCGTAATCTCCCAGTTTCATTAGATCTTTGGCATGCATATCGAGACAAAAGGCACAGCCATTGATCTGGGACACGCGGATTTTTAACAACTCATACAATACTTTATTTTCAAATTGCCCGGATATATATTGCTCCATCGCCATCATCGCTTTAAAAGCACCTGGACTTACTGCTCTGTAGTTCGTTCTTAAATTCATTTCTCATTCGCCTCCGTCATTTGGTCTACATACTGAAGACAAACGACGGCCGGGATCTGTGACATTCTTTACGAATTTTTTTTCACTATTAACATCTGACGTAATGTAAATCCGAAAATTTCCGTATCCATGTACGTTTTTTACTGAGCTGTTTGTGATTTCAACCAAAAGTAGGTTGGACATATTGATATATCGACCAAAAGAGGTGTAACATACGGCTAATCAAGTTAACTTTTCTAACATTAAAAAGAGAATCGTTTATCCATATTAGCAAGGAGTGTTTTATATGATAACTTCCAACGCAAACCGTAATGTGACATCTGAATTGCCTAGAGGCTGTACGTTCACCGCTGAAGACTGGCATGTATTATCCCAATATTGGTACCCAGTCGCACAAGCAACTGAAGTAACCGACAAACCACTGGCTGCTCAATTGCTCGATGTGAAGCTGGTTCTTTATCGCAGTAATGATCAGGTTGTGGTAGCTAAGGATCTTTGTTTTCACCGCGGGGCGCCACTTAGCAAGGGTTGGGTAGAAAATGGTGAGATTGTCTGTCCTTATCACGGTTTCCGTTACAATTGTGAAGGAAAATGTACCGCAGTACCTGCGCACCCAAGCTCCAAAATCTCACCTAAGCTCAAACTCATTGTGTACCCGGCAGTCGAACGTTATGGCTTAATATGGACTTCACTGGCGGGAACGGAAGAACAGATTCCATCCTTCCCTGGATGGGATGATCCGGATTATATCAATATTTTAATACCCAACTTTGATATTGCTGGTTCCTCTGGACGACAAATGGAGGGATTCCTGGATGTATCCCATTTTGCCTATGTGCATACCGAAACATTTGGTGACCGAAACAACACAGAAGTACCTCAATATAAAGTGAAACGCGAGGGGAATGAGTTGCTAGCTGAGTATTGGAGTACGGTTAGCAACTACGGCAAAGGGCAAGATCTCGTTGCACCTGAAGGTTTTCAATGGTTGCGCGAGTTTCGGGTGTTCCCACCCTTTGCAGCTTCTCTGACGGTACATTTCCCAGGAGACGACAAGCTAAATATTCTGAATTGTGCTTCGCCGATCTCTGCCCGTTATACACGTCTATTCTGTCCAATCACACGCAACTTTGATAAAGATTCTCCGATTGAAGACACGATTAAGTTCAACTTGCAGGTATTCGAAGAAGACCGCGAGATGGTCGAGTCACAGAAACCGGAGGATCTGCCCCTTGATCTGCATGCCGAGGCCCATATTCCTGCGGACCGTACTTCGATAGCTTATCGTCAATTATTAACGGAGATTGGTTTGGGACGAAATTACACCTCATAAATTATATAGTATGTAAGTTCAACTAATGAATTACTGGCACTCCGATGGCAGAATAACTTTCCGATCGCTGTTATCCCCGGATTTTTTTATTCCATTTTTTTAGAGGTACCACCCCTGCGGACTTTGGGAAAGGGTGGACCATATTCTAAGGAACACAGGACGTCTTATTTGGCCGTAAGGTTCTCTTTTTAAATTGTAAGGAACATCAGACACTTTATTTCCCTAAATCCCCTGATAAAAACACTTCAAACAGCTGTTTTTTCTGATATAGCGTGTCTCAGATTCTTTAGATTTCTGGGCACGCTCCAAATTCATGAATAAGGTGCCTACGATTCGTTAGCGCTCCATGCTCATGACACGTTCAGGTATGCATCGGCTTTCAGCAGGTTTGAAGACAGCTCTAGTCAAAAAAAGAAGCGTTCGGTTGCGGACGCTTCTTTTTCTATATCTAATTCAACTGAAGTACCTAGCGTGTATTACAGAGACGTTGCCCACTAGGCCTTCATTCGTCATTTATCCTCTTGATTAATCGTATTCACAGGATGCTCTCTATAATACGGGCAACCCGGTTCGTGGATAATACGCGGATCAACCCAAGTGCCCCAGTACGGCAGACGGTTTACATAAGGTTGGATGTTAGGCTGTGTATTTGGTTGTATATTGGGTTGTGTGTTGGGTTGCATGTTTGGCTGTACATTAGGCATCACGTAAGGCTGATGATTAACATCCGGAGCACTGTTAGAGACAGGAGAAGTTGAAGTCTGGCAATCTGCCGGCGGGCCAATAATCACTGTTTTTTGGATAGGAGCCAGCGCTTCTTGAACTTTTTTCTCATCCAGACAGTACGTATAAGCCAAAAGTTTTGCAGGTGTAAGACGTAAGGTGTCTGAGCCAAATATCGCTTCAGGAACAGGAGCATCAAAGATTGCAAGTAAGTGCGTATGATCTACAGTAGCCACTTCATAGTGCCACCAGCCTTGAGGTACATTAGCTACTTGCCCTGGAGTAATCGGGAAATGAAGCAACTCGTTGGTAAACGGATTAATAAGGGACACAACTGCCGAACCGCTGATGCAGTAAACCAACTCGGTGGCATTCTGATGCGTATGTGGTTCAACCACATTGCCCGTGTTGAGGAAAATATCCAGTAAAGAAGTATTGCCCAGTGTGTTTAACTGCTTAATGGAAAGAGCGTTAATATAGTTGTTCTCATCCTTCTTGAATAACGGGTTATTGCTCAAATCGTAAGTAAATTCGGTGGTTGGTAAAGTGTAATCCATGGTTGAGGTTGCCAAAATAAAACGCCTGCCCTTCGCTCTCGGTTTAGGTCATAACCTATATGCCAGCTTATGCCCAGCGCCCAGATACGTGAGCCCATTTCCGCTAAGTTTTCATCGCATAACAAATATCCCTGACTCGGAAATCCCGAGCAGGGCTCATTTGATATTAAGATTCTTCCTCGCTCAAGATGTGCTCCAAACTAATTCCCAATGGAGTACTGTTCAGATTCACACTCAGAAGCCAAGTCATTCGCTTCACCATATCCGGCGTTTCCTCGATTAAACCATTAGTTACACTCAAATAACGCAGCTTCTTCAGTTGCTCCAGTTCAGGCGGAAGCTCACGAATGCCCGAGTATCCTATATCCAGAGTCACCAGTTCGCTCAATTCACCAATTTCGGCTGGAATATGTTTCAGACCAAGATCCCACTTCTCCTTCGGCTTCCACCCGGTCGGAACATGGTATGAACTACCGCAATAAATTCTAAGCTCACGAAGTTGTTTCAATTTTCCAATGTCTTCGTGAATACCTTCCAAATCTGCCGTCATGATCTCCAGTTCTTCCAATGTTGTCAGTTCAAAAAGAGCTGGAGGAAGCGTATAAACATCCTGCTCAAAAATCGTCAAACGTTTCAAGTGCTTCAATTCCCGAATCCGTTCGGGAATCTCTTTCAAGTAATGTGAACTAATATTCAGCACATCGGTCTGATGTCTAATCGCATCGTCCAGTAAGCGATGAATGTCCTGATGTCGATCTAATCTAAAGAACAACCCAGTGATTCGCTCCATTAGCTCAATTGCTTCTTCTTGTGTAATATGCATCCCATACATATTCTCATGAGCAACAGTATAGAAGTAGTCACTCCCGTCCTCTTTCAGAAAACAAAGATCATCCGGCAATGACGGATAACACCAGTCATGAAAGCGATTGGCTTCCTCCTTAAGTACCTGCCCTGATTCCGGCGTGCAACGATATATGTAATAGATACCCTCTGCATACATAGCACCACTTTGCATCATCATTTCTTCCATCGTACTGTTTTCAATCAGATACGGCTCGAGTCTCTGTAACACTTTGGCAACTCTTTCAGGTGTAGCTTCTTCAGCATACTTCCTGTCAACTAGCATAAAACGATCTGTCTTTTCGATCAATTCGTCAATCAACAGTTCATAGGCAGTTCCTCTTGGATCGGTGTGAAAAGCTACGGCTACCATAGGTTCCCCCTCATTACTCTATATTCATTAATCTTCAATCTGCTGTATCACCTGAAACCACTGTGGCATAGGCTGATATCATCAATCCAGTCATTGGAGGCTTGTTACATGGCATACGGCCCTGGTTCAGTGTCATCCCCGCAACCTTCGGGTTATCCTTACCCTTACTATCCACCACCCCCACCGTACCCTTACCCTTATCCCTATCCATACCCGCCCATTGTTCCTTTCCCACTGCCATTTCCGATCGGCGGTCCTTGGTGGCATGGTGGCTACCCCGGTGGTGGTTACCCAGGTGGGCACCATGGTCCTTTCCCAGGAGGTGGCTATCCCGGCGGACCTCACGGAGGTGGACCTGGCGGTCCGGGTGGCCCAGGTGGGCACGGAGGTCCTCCAGGCGGAGGATTTCATGGACATCGTTTCTTCCAGTGGTAATCATTAGACTCATTCAAAGTACTTGTTCAGATAAAGAAGTTGCTTCGGCAGCTTCTTTATTATTGAAGGAATTGTCTAATCGTGCAGGATTTTAATAGGTGATCTCATCCATCATCTTCAGATTACGGTTCGACATGCTGAGGAGATCCGTGAAGGTAGGTGTAAGGTAATAAATAAAGTCCGGATCGTGCACGTACATAATAATCTGCCCATACGTGCCTTCCGCCGTTGGATCAAAATCGAGCATCAGATAAAGGGAGCCTCCCGCAATCGTTGCAAAAGGAATCCATGATTTATGAAACAGGTATGGTTTGATCTCCGGGTCCAGCTGGCTGATCTCTTCGGCAGAATAATACTCTTCGAGCTTCTCATCCACTTCACAGAAGTATTGTTTGGTCTCTCGAATCTCTTCCAATGACATCAGATAAAATGGCGTACATCGACCGTTCTCGGCATCACCCGGGTACAGCACATGCAACCCGTAGCCACTGCCGTCTTTGCCTTGGTAAAAGGTACGAAAATCGCCAGGCAGCCGGACGCCATACTCTTTTTCAAATACATCGAGACTTTCCTCGGATGCACCTTCCCGTTGTTGATATTCTTCGAACAATTGCCGAATCTCTTGATCCTGTATTCTCTCATCTAACAAGCGACTCAGCTCGTCCATTAGCACGTTTAATGATACATTCGGCTCCAATCTCACTCCACCTGCCTATCTCAGTTCTTCTCTTCTTGTAGATATTGATGATATTCCCAAAACGCTTCTTCCTCTCCGCCGCCTTCAATCAGAATCATGACTGCATAAGATAACAAATTAAGCCATTGTTCCATCAACGCCACCTGTTCGTCCGAGATGAGGTTGTTGCTGCGAAGCATACCATCAGGTTCAATAGCCCAGGCGCGTGCCATATGAGTAATTCCCCATAGACATGCCATAACCTCCCGATCCAGTGAAGGCCGTGCAAGTTCGGACGCCAGAACACGCAGTATCCCCATCAACTCATGAAAATTCTCCTCAATCAATTGTCCACGGAAGGGCCGCAGACTGCCAATAAAACCGTTCTCCATCTTGGGATGACTCAGATCATCATAGGAAAAAGCATGACATTTTAATAACGCTAGAGCCTCTTCACGTTCCATTCCTTCACCCCTATACAGGTTATCCTGCTGCCTCACCAGCGCAGAGGCTCTTCTCCACGCCACATCACATATCGCTCCAGCTCACGAAGAGTGCCTGTACCGATCCCGTACTCGTCCATTTCTTTGGAACGAAGGTTGAGCATGTGCAACATGCCGCCATAGGTACCTACTGCTAGCTTGGACTGCTCAGGGGATACAGCAAGAGAATAGATCGTACTGCCTACAAAATGGCGCCATACTTCCTCACCCTCGCCATTCACACAATACAGATAACCATATGCATCCCCAAGCACCATTCCCGCCTCTATTTCCACCGCTGCATACACTCGTGCATTCTCATCCATGACCGGCCAATCTTCCTTCGTTTCGTTACCTGCGATTGATTCCAGCGGAACCTGTATCGTTACCCCGTTATAGAAATGACATGCGTTAAACCAGACGGTCTGGTTATCACTGGTGAATGCTGCATAATGAGGATAGCTCGATTCCGGATATAGGGAGTATGTCTTGCTCAACTGACAGTCCATCACCATATGATTGCTCCCTTGGCTGCCATAGGCAATCCATCGACCATCCCGTGATACAGCTGCATGTCCCATATCTATCTGTGTATCCTCTAGCTCATATTCTTCGATCTCTGCCAGATCGGGATGAAGCAAGGTCACTTGATCTTGCGTTACAAGATATATCCCGTATCGTGAATGTACAAATAGTGCCCTGCCTTCATCCATAGGTATAAGTCCCTCTAGTGTACGTTCGGGATGCTCACAGTCCGCAAGTGATTCTATTCGAGGTAAGGACGACTGTATCCGGGCTTGAATATCTTCCCAACGATATGTCGCTATCTCTTGTCCTTCCAACCTGCGATCTGGCTGACGGATAATACGAATCCCATCCGGTCCTGCAAGCGCATAGTCCAATCCGTCTGATGAGCAACCTGCAAAAGTATACGGAGAAATCAACTGCCACCCCTGCTGATCCATCGTATATATCTGACCATTCTCCGTGAAGATACCCGTATTACATACACACGTCTCTTTGTTCAGATAACCAACTACATTGACCGCCTGCATGGAAGCCTGAAACACCTCGCTCAATGGCCACGTCGATGCTGGCAGCTCACGTCGGAGCATATCCAAGTCACCTTGGAGATTGGCCTGTCTCACCATATGGAAAACTTCAGTACTCATACCGCTTCTGGAGTCTCCCTCCAGCTCGGATTCATCCGGTTGCTCTCCCTCCATACTTCTCCGCACAAATGCATTGACATCCCTTGCATAACGCTTGCCTTCATTGCGCCATTGTTCCGCAATGTCTTCTTTTAACCAACTCATCTGTTCCCCTCCACTCTGCCTCTATTCATATGCCGTACAATGATGTGCCTGCAAAAACAGACTGATTTCGTTATCCATCGCCTCCTCCGCACCATTCTTTTCTTCATAGAACAGGGCAACTTCTCTCCCAGTTGCATAGTTAAATCGTAAATATCCTCCCATCGATGCCATAAACAGCTTGCACATGTACTCATTCTCCAACACAGCGTCCCACTTAAATTCCGTCTTGCACGTATCCGCGAGTTCCTTCATGGAGCTTCCCTGTTCCGTCCCCGTAAAGTGATAAAACGTATGCTTCCGTAGCTCATTCCACGGTTCGTAGTATAATGGCGTTATCGGTTTATCCTGATGGTAATATCCGCAATAGATCCGATCCAGCGTTACACCAAATTCAGTCTCCGTGCATGTCCATAAGGTGATATTTTCATCATGACGTGGTAGCCACAATAGCCCCTCAACTTCTGGATGAACAGCAAGGAAATCTCCATCCACAGAACTGCCAATCGTGATGCACTGCTCAAGTTGATGCTGACTTATGGGCGAATCGTCCGTATGTATCCAAAAATCATATTCAACAAAAGGCTTCAGCACTTCCGGGTCTGGTCTTTGCACGTTCATCCAGCCCGTGTATGTACCCTCTCCGTATTGTTCAATCCAGGCACGATATGACGAAGGTAGCGAGATGGCGTGCTGTTGTTCAAAGTGATCCAGTTCCTCTGCTGGAACTGGCTTAAGTGCACGGGATACCATATACATTTGTCGACATCTCCCATCTCTCAGTTTAGTTCATTCGTATTCAGATCTACGCCAATTCTTCCTGTACAATGTCAGTCCATACCCCTTTGCGATTCAGAATGCGAATGGCAAAGGCATCATATCCATCACGTTTGACCTGATCAAAATGCATACGTTCTCCCGTGATCAGTTCATACGTACCACGCTCATCTACTTCTTCGCCAAACTCATCATCCCAAGGCACATTATAGTAGGCCGTCAACTCTACCTCAAAGATATCCTCTCCTTCAACATCCAGATAAGGACGAAGGGGTCTGTCATGTAGTGCTTCTTCCGAATAGGTCTCACATAACATGGCATCATATCCATGCTTGGCAGCATCAATAAGTAGATAACGCTCGCCCGTGACGGTATGCTCTGCATATACAAGAAGGGGTGTCGAATCATGCCAAGTAATCAGATCATCTTCCGTCAAGTCACCATAATAAAAAATATGGAACTTATCATGTCCATCACTCGTTTGAAGTTTGCCTTTCCACTCCACTTCATCGGACGTTATGTCCTCTTCCTTCCTAGTTAATCCTTCCAGATAAGCAGGTCCGTGTTGTACACCATACGCATTCATCATCTCGCCTCCGATTTATTCATTCGAATGGTAACCACTTTGTGTTCCTCATCCACCGTCAGTTTCACATCGATATTTAGCTTGTCGCGAAATAACGCCGTAATATTGATATAAGGATCGCGCACGGCTTCACCGCCACCACCATTCGTAGAACGGCTCATCCCCTGATGAATAATGGATTCTACCAGCTGTTTATCTCCCTTGCCGGTGTTATTGTAGGTGTAGATCACCTGCCCCTCCTGATCATACAGATTCAAAACCGTTGTGAAATCATTGGCGTTCTCATACTGTCTCTCGGTCTGCACATAGTTGTGATCTGTGCGTTGATAATTTACTGTACCAGCTAGATACGGATTGTCCCCGCCGGGCTTCACATCATACTCCTGATAGGCCAGATTAAACAGGTATTGGATATGATTCATATCAATCCGGTAATAAAACTGACGGTTATCTTCCTCTTTGTCCATCGCTGCAAAACTGTTAATCAGCGGCCAGGCTTCATAGGACTTCCCATTAACATCAACGGCGAGAGCATAGTCAGATAATACGGTCTCTTTTTGAAATACACCAAATGTCTGTAAAATAAAATAAGCCGGAATCATCAACATACCCAGAATGATTGCAAAAATAGTAAGTTTCACGCGTAGTTTCATATCTTCTCTCCTTGCGGCTTTAACTCTTCAATTCCATTCTCATCCAGTCTTGTGCTGAAGCTTTGACAGTGTACGCACAACCACATCCCTGTTCTTCGCATCCTTGATATAAGCCGGAATACTATGTGAAGCCGTTCGTATAGGCATATTTGCATGTTTTACACGCAGATCTGCGGAAACATAAGCAATGAGATAATTCAGGTGCTCCCGATTCACAGCCCATATGATTTTTCCTCTGATATCATCCAGGAAGTATAATTCCAGGCCGAATACAGGATCTTTTCCTGCACGAATCTCGGAAAAACACCTTTGGTATGTCGGCTTGGCATGTAATTCAACCTGATTAACAGAACCACAATGCGGACATTCCACATGCGTAGATCGATGAGACGTCTTCTTCTCGTCTGTGACTTCCACGTTAAACCAGCGTTCACATACAGCACAATTCCCCTTGGCGTTATATTGATATACTGGTTCTTCAAAAGCTTGAGCATAACATTCGAAACACTTCCATCCCATTTGACCATTCCGTTGTTCAATCGAAGCGTGCCCACCGCATTTGGGACATTTCACATCAATCCGCTCTCCCCGTCGAAGTACCGAATAGAAACTATACTTATAGGCGCCTTCATCTTCGAAACGTTTCATTCCGCATTCACCCCTCTCCTGAAACTACGACACACACAGCCTCATAATACGCAACATTTACCAATCCACCTCTCTAAAATTATATGAAACTCCGTTCCTCAGCACAAGAATTGCAGGTAGATTGTTGGAAATGCCTCTAATACGACATACCCAAGTGTGTGCCTCATCACACCCGTCCCCACCTCAATAACGTAATCTATAACTAAATAACTACTGGAATGAAAGGAAAACTGTATTTTAGATTGTGAAAAACATCACTTACGTAAAGGTTGTGTACCTATGTTTTCCTTAATAAATGTATATAAATGGTCACTCGTATTCGCCATATGTACAGCAACTCTCTCTCACTGTAGTTCAACCGATACGGTTAAACCTGTTCACCACGATGAAGTCCCTTCCTCTGCGGTCAGTCAACCCCCGGTGGACCCGATCATTCGTAGAGAAGGTACCACGGTATATATTGAAATGACGGCCCAAGTTACAGATGTCGAAATCTCCGAAGGTGTGAACTACAACGCTTGGACGTTTAATGGCACCGTTCCCGGACCCGTCCTACGAGTGACGGAGGGAGATACCCTGGTGTTCACGTTAAAAAATAAAGATTCCAGCTTGCCACACTCTATGGATTTTCACGCTGTACATGCTGCTCCCAGTAGCAAATTTATTGATGTTATGCCAGGCAAGGAAGGCACGTTCACTTACCCAACCTCCTCCCCCGGTGTATTCATGTATCATTGTGGAACCAAACCGGTCCTTGCCCATATCGCGAACGGTATGTACGGCATGATTATTGTTGAACCCAAGGCAGGATACCCTTCCGATCACTTGGTTGATCGTGAGTATACCCTTGTTCAGAGTGAATGGTATAAAGAGCATGATTACGAAGCTTTTTTGAACGGGGAACCGGATTATGTCGTATTTAACGGCAATGATTATGGATTAGTAAAACATCCCCTGTTAGCCAAAATAGGAGATACAGTTCGGATTTATGTCAGTAATGCCGGACCCAATGAAGTCTCATCCTTCCACGTTGTGGGTACAATTATGGACCGTGTGTATACCGACGGGAATCCACGCAACATCCAGTATGGAATACAGACCGTTATGCTTCCCGCAAGTGGTGGAGCTGTCGTAGAGTTCACCGTGACCGAAGAAGGAGATTATGCGATTGTAACCCATCAGTTCAACCATGTAGCCAAAGGCGCTTCCGCTGTTCTGCGCGTGACAAAGGATGGTACTGATCATGGCGGGCCCGCCATGTCTCACTGAGACATGACAATAGATAATGGATACACCCAACCTGAATAATTCGAGGTGATTGAACGATGATCTGTGCGCACGAAGCGAAAGATGCCTGTTTCTCCAAAGTATCTCTGTTCCAGCATCTTGATCCATCCGAAGTTGCATTGCTGACCTCCCTCTTGCATACCCGCAAATATAACAAAGGCGAAGTTGTCGTCCAGGAGGGAGAACGCTCAGATACGCTTTACGTAATTCATCAGGGATGCGTGAAGTTATCCAAATACAATGAAAATGGCAAGGAACATATTATCCGGTTTCTGTTTCCCGGGGATTTCTTCGGACAAGATTCCCTTTTACATCAAAAACCACATGCGACGAACGCCGAAGTTCTGGAGCCTTCGGCCATCTGCTCGATCAGCAAGCATGATTTTGACCAGTTACTCGAACATGATCCGAAGCTTGCTTATCATTTCCTGCTGGCCATTTCCAATCTGCTCCGTGAAACCGATGAATGGAACAGCTCACTCAGTGCGATGACAACAGAACAGAAGATTGCCAAGTTGCTTTTGTATTTCCATACTCGAAATCATGCAAAGCATGAGATCCGCTTACCTGTTTTCAAAAAAGATATGGCTCTGCTGCTCGGGATCACACCCGAAACACTTAGTCGCAAACTTGCCATGATGCAAACCCAGGGACTGCTTCAGGTTACAGGGAACTGTATCCTTATTCTGCAATTGGAGCAGCTTAGGGAAAGAATTGAACCGCCTTCCCGAAGCCAATGAATTAGGTAAGGAAACTTACGGATGCGGAGAAGCCGTTTTGGCAAAAAAAGAGTATCCGTTCAGAAAAAAAACTCTGTTCGGATACTCTTTTTATATAAATCCACTTATACTTACACAAAACGGAGAGGACAGTGATCGGAAGCTTGTTCTGTCATCTACAGATCCAGCAACAGCGATACGAGCAATCCCATCGATGCAATCAAACCCACAACTGGCCCACCCTCTTCAAAGGCTTCCGGCATCATCGTCGAGCAGATCATGGCAATAATTCCTCCACCTGCAAATGCACCAATCGCTGCACCCATCTCCTCTGGAAGTTGCTCCAGAAACAGATACCCAACCAGTGCTGCAAGCGCGGAGATCAATAGTACACTCAGCCACATTAACATGATTTTTGCACGACTGTACTTGCTACCCTGCAGTCCAACCGTACTGGACAGACCTTCAGGGATGTTGCTGACAAAGATCGATACCACCAGCACCACACTGACACCGTTGCCAGCCAACAAACTAGCTCCAAGCATAATGGATTCTGGTATAGCGTCCATTACTGTACCTGCAAAGATCCCGAGCCCACTTTGATTCGAATCTCCTGACCTTCCCGAGCGTTTACGCCCTGCCCCTCCCTTTGCAGAAACGAGCAGGTCAAATAGGGTATACACGACGGCACCCGCCGTAAATCCAATGGCTGTAGGTATAATTCCTCCATCATTCAGCGCATCTCCGAGAAGTTCAAAGGTCGCTGCACCGATTAATGTTCCTGTCCCAAAAGCCATGATCCAGCCAATGACTCGTTTGGGAATCTTCAGAAACAATGCTGCGAGTGCGCCTATGACAACCGCTGAGGCAGAGATGCCGCCCCACATGAATGCAGTCCACATCCGGGCCGACCCCTCTCAAGTTCAATTATGTTCTATCATTCCATTAAACTTGGCTGACCAATCAAAAACAATCCTGTGACGTTGTGATCTATATCACCTGTTGTGTTCAAAAAACACACTATGATGAAATGATGTCGTCGTTCAGAAAATATGAACACAGAGAGGAGAGATTCTCATGAGTAGGGTTAACAAAGATACAACAGCGGAGTTTCTACAACAGTTCCCCATCTTCCAGGACCTTAGCTCTGAGGAATTAAAGCAAGTCGAAGATATCTCCATTTCCAGAAGCATCCAGAAGAAATCGGTTATATTCAGCGAAGGAAGCGAAAAAGAAGCTGTCTTTTTCATCCGTACCGGCATTGTAAAGGCCTATAAAACCGATGAGAACGGGCATGAACAGATCGTCTCTTTCCTCAAGACAGGAGATATGTTCCCACACACCGGCTTTTTTAACGCGCACCCTTACCCGGCTACCGCCGAAGCAATTACACCTACCGAACTGTTGGCGATACCTGTCAGACTTTTCGAGCGATTAATGCTGAGCACACCCTCCATTGCGATCAAAATTATGCGTGTACTTGGTGACAAAATACGAGAATTACAGGATAAATTGCAAGTGCTCTCTGGCCAGGACGTGCGCAACCGAGTGCTTTCCTTCCTTCTCATGCTCGCAGAGCAGCACGGACAGACGCATGAAAACCAAATTATCATCAACCTGCCCATGACACATCAGGAGTTTGCCAATTCCATTGGTACAACAAGGGAAACAGCGAATCGGCTTTTAAACCAGCTTACAAAAGAGAATTTGCTCGAAGTGGATCGCAGCCGGATCATCATTCATGATTTGCAAGCTTTGAAGCAACAACGGGATGCGTGACCACCCTGCACCCAGCTGCACTGTGTTCTCCCACGCTCTTATACTAAACTGTGTGCACAAAGAGACCTTACTGTCCGTAATCAAAGTTAAGGTCTCTTTGTGCACACACAATTCCCCATACATGTATCAACCTACTGTGAGCTTTGGCTTACCAATGTCACTCTTTCCATAGAAGATTCTGACTCAAATAAGGCGAGATTATGACATTAGTAAAGGTGTGAGCAGGCTCACACAGCCCCCTCTTCACGTTTTCTATAATCAAATTGCAACACCACACTATCCCTATTTGGAGGAATGACACATGAACACATACGCAGCAACCATTAATGCCACGGAGTATCCACCGCATTTGAAACATAAAGTTATTTTCGAAACGTTTGATCAGTTGCAACCACAGGAATCCATGTTGCTCATTAACGATCACGATCCTAAGCCCCTTCGATTCCAGTTCCAGTCCACACAACCCGATGGCTTCAACTGGGAGTATATTGAGCAGGGTCCTACAACCTTTCAAGTCAAAATCAGCAAATTATAGATTGGAGCTGAACCGCTATGGCGCATGTTGAAATCATTGACGATACTAAACTTCGCATCACGCTGCGGCTGGAAGACGCCACAACCATGGTTCAAATGGCACAGCGTGAGCAAGCAGAATATGCGCAAGAGATTATCAGCATTTATGAAAAAATGCCTGTATTCGAATATACTCATTTCTGTTTTTACGCCTATGGCAGTGCAAGACTTTTTGAGCGTGTGCTCGGCATGGACCCCAAAACATATCTGTCCTTCTCTCTCGATGCGCCGGAGTCATTCTTCTATACGCTGTACGGTGGAATGGCCGCCCTGTATGAATCATCTCTAGAGTTAATACAGCAGACGGATGCGGCTGGCGCAGGATCGGATGTGAACACACATGTACCCATCTGATGTTCATATTGTTGAATTGGATGTACGTCCTCATCTGAGTAAAAAGCTAGAACCGTTCCAGCTGATCATGGACACGGTCAAAGGCCTTCAGCATGAAGATGTCTTTGTACTACATGCTCCATTCAAACCAACACCTCTACTCGGTATTCTCAAGATGAAAGGATACTCCAGCACATCGGAACGAAAGGGTTCAGATCACTGGGTTACCACGTTTGTACACAAAAAAAATAAAACCGGTGCAAAAGCATGTTCTGCAATGGTTTTATCTGGATCGGAATTTCGCTCTGAGCCCGATTCCGACGAAGAATCAGCTTCATGCAAAGGACATCCGGAGGAGCAAGCTGTTGCGTTTGGAAACCTTAAATCTCTACAGGCTCCCACCGTTATACTGGACAATCGAGGATTGGAACCGCCACAACCCATGATGCGAACACTTGCCGCACTGGAGCGTTGCAAACCTGGGGAAGTCGTGCTGATCCACAATGACCGTGTGCCAGTCTTCTTGATAGAAGAGCTAAATAATCTCGGTTGCCCCTACACCGTTGAGGATCAAGCCGATGGTACGGCCAAAGTGAGAATTGAAAAAGGGTAAGGAGGCGAAAGCCATGTCCAGGTTGCCGTTTCTTTTTATCATCACGGGCATCTTTGGATTTGTAATGTATCACGCATTCTCCCTGCTCTCGCTGACAGGCTGGCTTGGTGATGAACTCAGAGGACCCGAAGGCTGGTTTCATGCCCATCTGTTTGTGCTCGGGTGGGCAACCATGCTGGCTATAGGTGCTGTTTATCAGTTGATACATGTTATTTTGCAATCCAATATCTACAGTCTGTTTCTCGGTTATTGTCATTATTTCTTGTTCAGTATCGGAATCGTGGGCATGTTATACGGCTTCATCCGTGCAGATGTCATCTGGATTGCGGGTTCTGCTACACTCGCGCTCTCTGGCATTCTGTTGTTCGGATGGAATATGGCTGTTACCCTTTTCCGTGCCTCACAGTGGAATTCGGTGACGATCAGTGCAGCTTGTTCCTGTCTTTATCTGGTTCTTACCGGGCTGTCTGGTATGCTGATGGGTCTGAATTTTTCCTTTGGTGATTGGAACGGTCTGCATGAACGCTTATTCGGCGCACATATCTGGATGGGAACACTCGGCTGGTTTGGCATGTTAATTACCGGCTTCAGTTACAAAATGCTTCCGATGTTCTACCTGTCCCACAATTATTCCATTCGACTGCAAAAAGTGGTCTTGGTTCTGTGGAATGCAGCTGTAGTTACAGGTGTTGTCGCATTTCTGACAGGTATTAAGGGAGGATTGCTCTGGCTCGCGCTCTTACTTCTAACCGCAGCCCTTCTCTTCTATGTGTATCACTTGGAGCAAATTCAGGAGAAACGACACAAAAGTAACCCAGGTCCAGGCATTCGCTGGTCTGTGTATGTAAGCCGTGCGTTTGCTGTATATGCTGTTGCCCTACTGATCTATTCATCGCAAGGGACTGAACTGCTGCTCCATCCACGTGTTGTTCTACTGTCTGGATGGGTATATCTCGGAGGTTGGGTGTCTCTCACCATACTTGGCTATGCCTCCAAAATCGTGCCTTTTCTGTGGTGGACCCACAAATATGGCAAGCAGGCAGGCAGACCCGGAACACCGCTGATGGCAGGTATGCTGAGTGAAAGATATGTCAATTGGGGTATGCTCGCCATGGTGGCTGGAAGCCTTCTGCTTGTCAGTGGAATTCTGATTAATCTCGCTGAGGTTATGATGGTTGGAGGGACGATTTTGTCTCTTGTCTCCATCGTTTATATCACAAATATTGCTTTGGTATTCAGACGTTAATATTAATAAGGTGGACTGGAGAGTGAACATGATGGAACAAACCACGCATTTGCTGGAATGTCTCAAGGAAGTATATGACCCTGAGTTAGGTGTCAATATCGTTGACCTGGGTTTGGTGTATGAAGTAAGGGAAGAAACTGAGCGAGTACACGTACGGATGACGCTGACTACACCAGGTTGCCCGCTGCACGATACGATAGTCGGTGCGGTGAAATGGGTTTTGCAGGAAAATACAAATAAGACCGATATTGATGTTCAAGTCGTGTGGGAGCCACAATGGTCTCCACAGCTGATGTCGAATGAAGCCAAGGAAATGCTGGGATACTTCTAGGCAAAATGATTATAGACCGGATGAATGGACAAATTGCAGGCGGAACACAAAGAAGCGTACTTAAGATCTGATACTCTCAGACCGAGGTATGCTTTTTGTTTTGTGATGGGAACATACTCTTGATCAAGGTATTCTTGAATAAAGGTAAATAAGGAAACTCCAGAAAAGAGTTTCCCTTATGCTAAGTGCCCTTCAGTGAATCATTCTATCAATTCCTTATATTAGATGTTAGATGTCCTTTGCATAGGATGCTGCTGGCACTTTGTTTAACACCACGAACAAACGAACTTCCCGATCTCCTGTATTATGGAATGCAAATTCCGTCTCCCCGCCACAATGGATCACATCCTCTTGTTTCACCACTTGTTCTTTTCCATCCAGAATAAGTGTGCCTGTGCCTTCGACCACCAGTAAAATAACGTCTGTGCCCGGATGTTTATGAACGGGAAGCTGCTGTCCTGGCAGAAAATGAAGGATAAAGGTAACTCCACCACCCTGTTGGAATAAAACCCTTTTCGTAAAGCGGTCCTCACTGAATGCTTTGACTTCTTGCAATGACGTAATACTCAAGATAATCATCCTCCTCGATATTATAATCTGTGAATGCATTCATCTTAACGCAAGAAAGCCCGCGTTTCCTTGATCTGAATCAAGAAAATGCGGGCAAGGAACAGATCATGATCGGTTCATTATGATCATTCGTTTCCTGGATGACTAAACCATCATTTTGCGCAGAGAAGATATATATCTCGAACGGATAACAAAAAAATAAAACGTCTGTGCAAGGAGAAACGCACCAAATACAGTCAATACCGGAACCGTATAATTGGTAATACCGAATTCAGTCAGGAATGGCTTAACCACTACCAAAGTTTCAATGATGGCAACACCGATCGGTAAGAAGAACAAAATGGCAATCTGAACGGTAGATGATCGTTTCATCTCCTGAAAACTGAGACCCATTTTCGAAAGAGAATGCACCATTTTCCCATCTGCTTCAAGATCGGTATGCAGTCTGAAATACAGAAAACTTGCAGAAGAGATGGAGAAGATCAATCCGATAAATATGCCGAGAAAGGTAAAGAGTGCTGTACTCTGTCTGTATCTCTCAAAATCCCCGTATCGAGTGGTCAGAAATCCAGAGTAATTCTCATCCGAAGAAGCATTATCGCTTCGAATGGTATCTGCGGACGACAGTAGCTGATCGCTAACCATGGCTTCCGAGGAGTGTCGGTCAGGTACAGCATGACCCCATGCCGGAATCTGATAAAGAACTTTGCCAGATAATCTATTTCCTTTGAGCTGTTGTGTGATCTCTTCATACTTCTCATTCGACAGAACGACTACACCTGTAGAATAGATCAGAGTTGCGAACCGTTGCTCTACATCCGTAGCTGTAACTCTTGCTTGCAATGAACCATCCTCCATATTCAGCGTCAAGGTGTCTCCTTCCGCATAATCGCGAAACCTGTTTCGATCAATCTGATCCTGATCCTTCTCATTACGGGAATCTACGAACAATGCTGAGTCTGAATCCAATTGGAATTTCTTCTTTCCTAGGATTGCATTGAATCGGTTGTAATGACTGAGCGGCATGACCGAGACAGCACTTTGATCCGCATCAGACCAGAAGTACTCCAAATACACTTGCTGATAATCCAAGCCTGCGGCTTCAAGTGTCGAATCAATAAAACTCATATCCAATTGATCCGAAGGTGTGTACACATTGTATTTGATTGGAAAATCGTTATTGGTAAACTGCTCCCGATTCTCCTGATCCAGTGACAAAATCACCACCGCACTCATCGAAGCAATTGCAATCACCACGGTCACCATGAAGAGCATGCGAGCATTATCCTTCATTTTGTAACTCATCTCTGAGATCCATAACAGACGTGTACCATGCCATACCGTTTTACGATTACGCTTCAATAAACGAATGATGAGTACGGAAAGCTGTGAATAGAAAAAATACGTCCCGGCTATGCCTGTCACTGCTGCAAGCATGATCGTCCCACCATTCAACTCGCTGCGGAGTACCACAAAGCCGACTGTAAGTAATGCCAATCCCAAAAATGAGAAGAACCATGAAGCTTTGGGCTCTTTTTTAGGTTTGCTCGTACCCGTCAACAACTCTAACGTCCGTTTGTTCCCAATAAAGAGCAATGTGAAGAGCGAAATGCAGAAGAATAATATCAAAAAGGCTCCTACTGTAATCAGAATGGCTTTGATCGGAAAGTAAAAGGGCAGATCATCCATGCCAATAAAACGAGTGGTTAACATCAGAAACAGCTTCGACAACAACATGCCCCCGCCTATACCGGCAATAATGGACAAACAGCCGATCAACATGTTTTCCAAAATGACCAATTTCCGAATCTGTGCGGGCTCTGCACCAAGTATGGTCAGAATGCCAAACTCCTTGTTCCGTGATTTGAGAAAAGCACTGATAGAATACATGACAAAGAAAAATGCAAACACATATACAATGATCGAAGCCACCTGCATCCCCGTAGCAGTTGTGTCACCCATCGGCAACTCTGTCACATACGGATGATAGATGAACACCGCATAAGCGAAGAAAATCATGACCATAAACACACTGCTAAGAAAAAAAGCAATATACGCTCGCCCATTCCGGCGAATATTGTTAAACGCGAACTGAGGAAAGCTCATGTGAATTCCCTCCCCAGAAGGATAAAGTATCAATGATCCGCTGGAAAAACGTCTGTCGATTATCTCCGCGGTGCACCTCGGCTGCCAGTTTTCCGTCCTTGATGAACACGATGCGGTTACAATAACTTGCCGCAAGTGGGTCATGTGTGACCAACATAATGGTCGTTTTCTCCTGCTGGTTAATCTGTTCAAGTGACTCCATGACCGCTTGGGATGACGTAGAATCCAGGGCGCCGGTGGGTTCATCCGCCAATACAATTGAAGGCATATTGATCATGGATCTCGCAATGGCTGTTCGCTGTCGCTGTCCGCCCGAGATTTCATAGACTCTTTTATCCAGAATGTGATCAATCCCCAGCTTGGCTGTAATGCGATGAAGTCTGCTCTCCATCTCCTTCAGTTTGACCTTGTCCAGTGTCAATGGGAGTACAATATTCTCAGCAACCGTCAGTGTGTCCAGCAGGTTGAAATCCTGAAAAACGAATCCGAGTTCGCGACGCCGGAACATAGCAAGTTCTTTCTTTTTCATATCAAACGGATTCATGCCATTAATCAGCACCTTACCTGAGCTGGGTTCATCAATGGTCGAGACCATGTTTAACAATGTGGTTTTGCCACTGCCGGACGGTCCCATAATGCCCACAAACTCACCTTGCTTAATTGTCAGATGAATATCACTAAGGGCTTGGGTTTGCACTTTGCCCTGATATACTTTATTGAGTGCCGATACTTGTAACATTTCCATGCTTGTTCCCTCCCGATCCATCATTCTCTATACGTTAATTCTATTCTTATCCTAACTGACCTCTCGTAACGGTGCTATCGAATTACCTTAAACTTCCCTTACAGCGCGTTTAAGGTTCTGTTCCCCTACCTCTTCAATCACATTTTTATGTATGAAAAAAAACACCTCGCCCATGGGCAAAGCGCTTTTTACTTCGGATATTTCGTATGAACCCAGCTGAATCTGACCAACGTTCCCTCATTCGGCTCTGAAAACAACTCCACACGATTATCCAGTCGGGCACTGATCTCACGGACCAGATATAACCCCATCCCTGTGGATTCGTGGTATTGTCTACCCCGTTCGCCTGTAAAATAGGGATTGAACACACGATGAATGTCCTCGGACGAGATGCCGATTCCCTCATCCTGAATGTCCAGGATTGTACGCTCTTCCTGCTTATAGCCGGTAATGATCACTTTTTTACCTGATTTGCTATCGGAATAGTTCACAGCATTAGTCAAAATCTGGGTGAACATGAACCGCAGCCACTTGGAGTCACTATATATCTGAAGGTCGCCCTCCATCCGGATATCCGGCGTAATGCCTCTACGTATGAACAAACGTCGGTTCTCCCCAATGCTACTCCGAAGCACCTCATGCAGAGACAGCAGCTCCACACGAAAATCCCCTTCGAACTGTTCAAGCCGCGAAGAATGCAAGACCATTTCAAGTCCTTTGCGCAGCTTATCCAACTCATCCTGAATACTGCCAGCCGTCTCATCGTCCACATCATCCAAAGTCAGTTGAATGATGGACAACGGTGTCTTCATCTGATGAACCCAGCGATTCATGAATACCACCTGCTGTTCCTTGCTAGTACGTAATTGACCCATCTCATTCTGCCGATTACGCTCCAGTTCATGTAACAATTCCTGGATGGCTTCCGCCACGACCGAATTTCCAAGCTTTTGAAAAGGCTCATTTACCAGCATATGTGGTTGTTGAAGTAAACGATAATAGGCTCGCAGCTGGAAATAACGTATGACCAGATAGACCATCAGTACCACCGTACTGATCAGCATGCCATAGAGGACAATATTCATTGGGCGATCCTCACCAGCAAGCCAATACACACACGGAACCAGCAGCATCTGCAGCACATAAAATCCAACTAACATCTGGTGGTCTTTTAGGAAAAGTCTCATTTGCCTTTCCCCTGTGCCGATGAATCCAGATCCAACACGCGATAACCCGCTCCGCGAACCGTCTCCAAAATCTCTTCTGCACCCAGCTCCTTCAACTTCCGGCGAACCCGTGTAATATAGACATTCAACGTATTGTCATCAATAAAATGTTGATCTTCCCACATTTGTTCAAGCAATTTTTCCCGGCTGACAACCCGCCCTGCCTTCGCCATTAGTGCTTCCACCAGTATTGCTTCCTTCTGTGTTAGCTCGGTAGAACGATCATCATATTCCAGTACAAATCGCTCAGGATAGAGGATCATGGGACCGTTCTTCACCTTCACTTCCTGCTGCACAGCAGCGTAAGAACCATAGGCTCTGCGCAGCTGACTGCGGACTTTGGCAAGAACGACTTCATATTGAAAAGGTTTCGTAATATAATCATCCGCACCATGTTCCAACGCCATAATCTGATCCATACCACTATCACGAGCAGATATGAATAAAATAGGACATATGGAATGTGTGCGTAACTGCCTGCACCAATAGTATCCATCGTATTGAGGCAAGTTCACATCCATCAGCACCAGATCCGGTTCCATCTTCACGAATTCATCCAGTACATGACGAAAATCATCTGTAACCTGTACCTGAAATCCATTTCGGGTCAGATAAGCCGCCAGTAATCCTGCAAGCTTCGCATCATCCTCAACCAACAATATCGACTGCATCGTTAACCTTCTTTCCGTTTCCTGACGTCAGTGTATCACATCTAGTTACCCATTCTAGTCGGAAACGGTTTGGAAATAAAGGGTTAGACCACGAGGCGTCCCCTCTTCTCTGCCAAACCAATGATGGCTTCCACCCCTGAGTTAAACTCAAGAAAGTCCTGCTCGACCCCATCACTGAAAATGACACCATCCTCTGGCATCTGGGATACAATGTGCAATGGCTGCTTCGAATGAATCTGCCCAAACACCAGATTGGCCGCTGTCGTCCGGCTCGGAAACGGTTCACGTACTGAAAAATATAAATAAGGCGCATCCCAGTTAAAATGATTCAGCTCCTTCCTGCTTCCATGAATGGATGCGGATGCTGTAGCAACCTCAGCTTCGGAATTCATGTCCTGCCATGCCGCCGACCCAACAATTCCGGTAGCTCCGGCCAGCACACTTTTGAACCAGCCTGTCGATCCCATGCCTGTGGATACAATGATGCCACTGGAAGATTGTTGTTCTGCGGATGAACCTAAACGCACCTCATAACGAGCCGATACATGCGTCTTTCGACCAATGAACAGATCGTTCACACCATATAGATACTGCCCATCATTGAGTTCCACTTTGGCGAGAGTGACTTCTTTCAAGGTTCGTTGCTTTCGAATGACATCAGGGACAATGAAGCTCAGATCCTCCACGGTAAAAGGTAATAATACCCCATCCCAACGCATCGGGTCCGGATTCACACCAATGAGCGGTTGCTCAGTTACATACTTGAGGGTATTGGCTACAAGCCCATCCTGTCCAACCACAACCACGATATCCTGCTCTCCAAAGATAAAATTGGGTACATGTTCCCGATCAATGGTCTGTACTCGACCTAATTGTCCCAGCTGCTGCTGCGCCTGCTGTACGGATTGACGATAACGACGGTCTTCCTCCATATAATCACTGAAGTCTGCGCCCAGACGTTCAATATAGAACTGGGCTTGCTGTACCGTGTTATATCGAACTACCAGCTCTTCCAGTCTGGTCCGGCGCTTCACCAGAATCAGCTTGTGTTCGGTCATTCGATCATCCTTCGCAGGTTGCTGACGTACTGATTTCCCTGCCTGCTCTGCTTGCTCTCTTCTTCCTAATCTCATCTCGCTCGTCCTCCCTGATCTCTGCCCGGCGCCGGAGACATTAATCCCTGCAACAGATCCGGCGAGATATTAAGCTGTCCGATCTTGCCTGCATTTTCAGCCAGTTCCTGGAACGCGAGTGCGATCAGCTTATCGGAATTCATACCCATGTTCGCCATCGCTTGCAGTACATTTGGCTGTACATTTTGCAATGAATTCATCACGGCAGCAATCTCATACGCTTTGGCATCCGCTTCCGCATTGTGATTCGCAATGGTTAACTCAATGAGTTGCTGCTTACGTTCCTCCATCGCTGTATTGAACTGAAGCTGCTCCTGCTCCATCTCATTTTGTTTCTGTTTCACCGAGCGTTCTGCCTGTAATTGGGTCTCACGAATTTGCTGTTTCTTCGTCTCCACGGCAATTTCCGTATTCAGTTCGTTCTCTTTCACTCGTCTTTCCTGTTCAATCGATGCATTCCGACGCACATAGAGCGCTTCGTCTGCTTGACGCAAAATCTCTTCCCGCGCTTGTGCTTCCAGTGCACGCATCGTCTCTTTATTAGGCAGAATAGCCAGTATGGATAGACTCATCAGCTCAACACCCAGTTTCTCCAATTCTTCACTTTGCACGACTTCTCTTTTCATACTGCTCGCCAGACGTTCACTCGATTGAATGGCTTCCTTCAATGGCATTTGCTCCAGATGTTTCTTGGTTAATACTTTAGCTGTGGTGATTACCCGTTGATCCAGCTTACCTGGATCGTCAGAGATATACCGATTCTTGCGCAAATTGTACGTGTAATTCAGACTCTGCGTTATTTTCAAATAATCTACAATGCGATAGCTTAGCTGCCCTTGCACAGTAACGGTCTGATAGTCCGCCGTAATCTCTTCGAACATGAACGGTACATCCACCGAGGACACGGGTAGAACAACTACCGATGTGGTTGGCTCATAATAATAGAACGATAATCCCACACCTTGACGCTGTACTTCACCATTTTTCACCTTCATTACATATTCACTGGGTTGAAACTTCGCGAATCGGAATCCAAACATGGCTCATTCCCCATTTCTTAATATTGTCGTTTTGATATTATCGAAATGATAACAAATGAATTCGATATTGTCAATACGACATTAACAAAATGTTCATATGCCTATTTAGAGAAAGGAAATCCGTCATAACCTCTTTTTTTTCGCAAAAAATAAAGAGATCGAATCATTTGATTCGATCTCTTTACCTGCTACGTTATTTACTATTAATGCTTACTGATGATGCACTAGGCTTCCTTCGTAATCAAAAACGGACTTTTTGAGTTGCCTCTAATACAGTTCTTCCATCAGTCTAGCAACTGCAACAGCCCCTTGTGCACGGTTCGCTGTTTCTTTCGGAGCAAACGTGCCATCATGCCCGAAATAATCTCTTTACCGTTGAGGTTCTGCACCTCTTGGATTGCCCAATTGTGATTTTGCAGATCATTTAACGGCACTTCCACTCTGCAATAATGGGTAGCGGGAGTGATTTCAGAGGAACACGGACGGTAGTCGGTCCTACGACTACATCCAGCGATTGCACTTCCTCGGAACGAACCCATGTTGCCAGTTGACTTGCAGCCAATTGGAATGTGACTGTCTTGGCTGTATCAGGCACATCTGCGATCAGCTTCAACGTACGATTTCCTGCATCCATGAATTGCAGTGCCTGAGTTAATTGATGCATCCGGACGAATAGATTACTTGTCCTCCCCGGATGTCGTTCCTTTTAACGTGATCGAACCCTTCTCTGTTGCAGCACTTGACCCAACTAGTGGGGTTACTCTTGACGCGCCAGTTTGCTCACAGCATCTTGTAAAGCACGATCCGCCTTGATTACATCTTGCCTTGAAGATTCAACATCCAAAATGAATGCTTTCGCTTCAGAAAGCGCCTTACTGAATACATTCCAGCTTGAAGTGGTGTATTCAGTTTGCTTTAATTTCTCAGCGGTATTTACAGTAGATTGCAGTGCAGATTTGTCCGCAGGGAACGTACCATATGCTTCAAAATCCATAAATCCTACCCATGTAGAACCTGCTGTAATCGTTACGCGAATATAACGTGCCTCTGTATCATTTGAGAACACATGTCTTGGCGCTGTTGAAACGACAACGTCGCTCGTCGTATCGACCACTTTCACAAAATTTTTGTTATCATTGGACACTTCGATCATATATTTGATTCCGCCACTCCACATCGACATTTCGATCTTGCGGAGGTTAGCAACCTGGCCCAAATCCACTTGCCACCAGCTGTCTACGCTCTGATCGGTCCCCCATGAAGTGTTCGGGTCACTATCAATAGCCCCACCTGGAGAATTGTCTTGCCCGCCACCTGTGCCGGCACTGCTTGAAGCTGTTGCCGTTTTGCCTGTCGTCAATGCTTCCAGCAATACCAAATCACTTGAAGCTTGCTTCAATCCATTCAGCGACGTATCTACTTCGGACTGAACTGCACTCGCGTTGTCTCTAACCACAATTGCCGACTGTAAAGCATTCTTTAATGTGGTCCAGCTTCTTCGTGTGTATGAAGATTCCGTCCGTTGTTGAATTTCCCCGATCAACTGATGAAGCTCCGTTTTATCCACATTGGACAGACCCTTAATGGCATCATTCAGATGTTTTACTGCTGTGTTGGCATCCGTCTGCGTCGCCCTTGGATCACCGATCACCTGCTCCGCACGTTCAAGCGCTTTGGTTAAAATAATCCACGTTGCAGCAGACCAATCTTCCTGTTTGTACGTATATGCTTCCGCAATTTTTGCTGTGAGATCGTTCAACTGCGGAGCAATCACACCCAGTTGCTGCATAACACCCTCCAGTGCTGTTGTTGCTGCATCTGTATCCTGCTGAGTTACTCCAGCTGCTGTGTATGCCTGACTATAAATGTTCTCCGCTGCGGTGATCGCAGGAGCAAGATTCACCCAACTTTCCGGTGTGAAATCACTGGAAACCAGCGATTTGGCCCGTGTAAGAGCCGCTGATAAATGCTGTCGATCTGCTGGCAGAAGCTCCAGTCCGCGTTTGTACACATTAAGAGATGGTAGAGCGCGTCCTTCGTAAGAATATCCTCCGTTGCCCGGATACTCGTCATAATCGAACATCGCGTGATTCTCCCACGCATCTCCCTCGGAAGCAATCCAGCCTACATCGGCTGCAATCCATGCGGGCTCCCAATAGAAGAAACCGGCTCCGCGGTTTTCCGGCACGTCAGCAATCATATCCATAATGCCAGCAATAGCATCATATTGCCCCTGTACCGTTGCAGGGAATGTCGCTCCCCCAACATGAAGCGCTTCATCCGATCCAATGATATTACCGTGTGCATCCCCGTTTTTATACGAAAATGGATACGATGTTTCGGCAATAATCACGTCTTTTTTGAACTTCTCAGATACTTCATTCATTGTTTTCTGCACATCGGCAAATGTCCCATGCCAGAACGGATAATAGGAAAGTCCGATGATATCGTACTCCAGGTCGCGTTTCTCCAGCTCACTGAAATACCAGTCGAACATCTCCGCCTTGCCACCTTCAGCCAGGTGAATCATGATCTGAACCTGATCGCCATCTTCGACTGCGCGTACCCCATCTACCCCACGCTGTAATAAGGCTACATTCTCTTCAAAATTAACATTACTGTTTAAACCGTTCAGCACACCACTGTTAATCTCGTTACCGATCTGAACCATGTCAGGCATGGCATCCTCTGCTTTCATGTCTCCCACAACTTCAAACGTATAGTCATATACTGCCTGTTTCAACTCATCAAATGACAGACCTTCCCATGCCTTTGGACGAAGTTGCTGTCCCGGATGAGCCCACTCATCTGAGTAGTGAAAATCCAAAAGTATCTTCATGCCTTTTTGCTTTACACGCTTGGCTAAACGAATGACATCCTCTTTATCATTATACCCATCCGTTTTTTGTGGATCATTCCACAGACGAATGCGTACATAATTGACGCCGCGGTCCTTGAGTATATCGAGCAAGTCCCTTTCTGTGCCATTACTGTCTAGGTATTTGCCGCCGTTATCCTCAATCGCTGTTAAAGTAGAGATATCTACACCTCTAACATAATCCGTTCGATATCCCCCTACCGTTACATAAGCCTCTGCTGGTAAGGAGGCACCATATACTGCACCCGTCACGGTAAAGCTACCCGCAGATGCATACTGCGAAGGGCTGATACTATTCCATTCCACTGGAACCGAACCCGATTTTCCGTTCAGATACTGTGCGCTCACTTTTGTCGGTAGAACAGGAGCAACCCCAGCCACTGTTTTGACCTGAACAGCATCGTATCCGGTAATGGTTGCTGGATCAATTTTTTCCTCTTCGCCCCAGACTTTAATCTCGGATATCGCAGGCCATACACCTGTATTATCATAGAATGAAACTGTGAATTTTACATATTGAACAGCTTCCGTCTGAAACGTCAGATTGGCCGTTTGTTGAGCCATAGTATTCTCACTCTGATCCACAACTTTGGTCCACTCAATCTGATCCACAGAAGTCTCAACAATAAATTTCGCAACTTTCTTGTCCTTCCATGTTAATTCCGCACCTGATAAACGAAATGAACCATCCAGATCAATCATCGCCGATTGTGGCTGTTCCACTGTAGCTCCTGCGGTTGCACTCCAATGCGTATCACTTTTGCCATCAACCAAATGGTCTTTGTTACTACCCCACTCCAAATATTCTGTGCTTACCGTAATTGCCTTTTTAAGTGCCACGTTCACTTTCGCAGCTGCTGCAGCCGCTGGACGAACCATTAAACCCAGATCACAGAATAGCATCAGTAACACCAGACACCCGCTTATGTACCTTTTGTTCACTCTTGATCTCCCCCTTTTTGTGTTTGATTGTGCATGGATCAATGAATGTTATTATCTTCCTCATTGTAAGCGCTTAATACTGATAGGCGACACGGCATAATCCAAAGGAAACAGCAGTTATTTAAACAATATGATCGAGTAAAAGTTACATTTGAGCTATAACGGTCACACTATTTTGCAAGAGAAACCAAAAAAATCTGTCCGTCCACCCTAGGGCAGAACAGAACAGATTTTTAGGTATATGAACATTGTTACATTTATTTGGAGAGTTTCAATTCAAGTTGTACCTGGATATCATTTTCAGTCGAGAGCACCACGGAGTGCGGATTTTCCATTCCGAAATCTTCGAACGTTACCATGGATGTTGCGGACAACAACACTTCGTTATTCTCATAAGCGGCTTTTGCATCGAATGTCACTTCTTTTTCGATACCTTTAACCGTAATGGTACCATTCATTTTGATATCAACCGTTTGACCGACAGGCCATTCCGCAGGCACACCTTCAAATGAAGTCGCTGTAAATGTTGCTTGTGGATACGTAGCAATATCGAAGAAGTCGGCTTGCTTCACGTGACCGTCCCGTTGTCCATTTCCGGAATCAATTCCGTCCATCTCGATCTGTCCTTCTGCTTTCATCTGAGCAGCATCGTCTACATTAATTGTCCAATTGCCTGTTACCTGCTCGTCCACAAAGTTAACGGTCTCCTGTGAAGTGGTTACGGAGAAGTATACTTTGGACCCTTCACTGATGCTCCAGTCTCCATTCAACTGCTCTGCTGCCGCTGTTTCATTAGCAACAACCGCTCCTGTGCTATCAACTGCTGTTGTGGAAGTCGCTGTGCTTGCAGGCAGTACCTGTTCGATCTCAACGTTGTTCCCCAAGTAACTATTAGTGAGATAGTAACCACCGCCACCGATTACGGCAACCGCCGCCACACCTGTAATAAGCCATGCTTTTGCTTTCTTGTTCATCTGTATGTTTCCTCCAGTATATTATTGTTTAGGTTGCTTGTTGATATGGATATTACCAGTCGAATGTGTCAGGAAGAAGTCAAGAAAAGACAAGTCCCGCATTTTTTTGTAATCTGCAATACAGGATTGGCTTTATGCTCTTGCTCATGTAAAATCAGTACAAGCTTATGAAATGAAAGGAGACCGCTTTTCTTGAAATCCATACTCATCGTCGAGGATGAGCAAGCTATTGCACGCGTACTGGCTGCTTATCTGAGAAAAGCAGAATTTGAAGTTCATCATGCAGCAGATGGACCGACTGCACTTACCCTTTTTGATTCCGTAACACCTTCCCTTGTATTACTCGATGTGATGCTGCCAGGAATGGACGGTTGGGATCTGCTGCGGATTATTCGTGAAAAAAGTGCTTGTCCCGTGATCATGCTAACCGCACTGGATGACATTTCAGACCGTCTCAACGGCTTGAATGCCGGTGCTGACGATTATATGAGCAAACCTTTTGTACCGGAAGAAGTCGTCGCCAGAGTTAATGCTGTGCTGCGCCGTAATCCACATTGGACCTCAGGTGGTGAAGAGAAACGTTCCTTTGGTAATCTCGTCATTGATCTTGCTGCCAAACAGGTGCTGTTGAACGGTGCAGAGGTTGCACTCACACCTCGTGACCTGTCTCTACTGTTATTCCTGTCCGATTATCCGAATCGTACATTTACCAGGGATCATCTTATTGAACAGGTATGGGGAATGGATTATGACGGCAGTGACCGTGCTGTGGATCTATCGATTAAACGACTTCGTCAAGCACTCTCCCACTGGTTACCCGAAACAGGAGAAATTCGGACGTTGCGAGGAATGGGGTATCAATTTTGGATCGCCAACTGAAACAGAAGAAACGCAAACGATCGACATCCATTCTGTCACACTGGACACTGCGATATTTTCTCATTTTATGTATCGGTTTCACCATTATTGTGGCAGGGGCGCTCTATTGGATTCGAACAACCTCTATTGAGAAAAGCCTCAAAACCGCAGAACTGCTTGGACTGGAGATCGCAGATCGAGTAACCAGTGAAAATAATGTGCTTCGGGTTCCACCCGATCTGGACAGAATGGTAACCAAGCGAGAGAAACTATTCAATACAGATCATTATTTTTGTGTCATGATTTTGGACAACAATAATCAATTGATTTTTTCCCAGCCTAAAATGGAGCAAAAAGATGTGCATTATCGACTGTCAGACGACTATCGTGAACCTCGCAATAACAAATATGCAGGTGTAACGGTCAACATATCCGAAGGTGATAAAACCATGGGTAAAGTGTGGGTCATGCAGTCGAAACAATCCATTACATTTGGTCCAGAGACCATATGGCTCGTTGCTCTAATCCTCGGAGGACTCATCCTCTGTGGATGGTTTACGATTTATCTCCTGTCCAGTAAGTTATCCAGACCTATTCGTCAGGTTGCCTATGCCGCTGAGCAGATTCGAGGTGGTAATTATGATGTGAGTCTTGATTTGAATACACGAGAGCGTGAGATCAACGAACTTGTAAACTCATTCCGCGATATGGCCACTCGTTTGCAACAACTCGAAGAATGGCGAACAATTTCGCTGGCAGGGGTAAGCCATGAACTCAAGACACCGGTAACTTCCATCAAGGGGCTCGTTATGGCAGTACGTGACGATGTCGTGAGTCCACAGGAAGGAAAAGAATTTTTGGATATCGCTTTGAAGGAATCCGAACGTATGGAGCGAATGGTCGCAGATCTGCTTGACTATAACGCAATGGCTGCAGGAAGTGTTGCTGTTCGCAAGGAACGAACGGATCTGAAGCTATTGGTCGGTGAGATCATCTATCAGTGGAAGATTGCGTACGAGGATAAAATGCCAGAGGTTCAGCTGCACTCCCCTCCAGTTACGTTCTTTACGATGGGAGATGCTCTCCGCATTCAGCAGATCATTGTCAATTTGCTTAATAATGCACTTCATGCCACAGCTCCTGAACAAAAGGCTGTCTTCGATATTTATCTACGCGCAGAAGAACAGATGCTGTACATTGACGTCAAGGACAACGGCACAGGCATCCCGGCAGAAGATCAACCCAAAATCTTCGAACGGTTCTATCGTGGAGAACTCAAGAAACGCCGTAACCGTGGCCTGGGTCTAGGATTAACTTATAGTCGCTTACTCGCTCAGGAACAGGGTGGTGAACTTACACTTGTTTCCAGCAGCCCGGAAGGGAGCATCTTCAGATTAAGCCTGCCACGCTGGACTGCAACGCAAGAAGCCATCACTACAGAAAAGGCATACGGAGCAGCCGTTAAAGTGTAACGCACTAAGCTAACGTGCCAAATAGCCCAGGACTCCCATTCAGGAGACTGGGCTATTTCATCGTTGTTTCTTGTTGCTTGAACCAAAACAGAAGCACTCAACACTCTAATACACGTGGCCTGTATTCATCGTAAGCATCCGAGACCAATTGCTTATGAAGTGCACTGCTGGCAATAATCGCCTTCCGCTTTGCTTTCAAAACAATCTGCTCTACATCCGCATAACTGCACCCTGCCAAGCGTTCACATATGTAATCTTCAAGCCGGCTCTCCTGTTCAAAGGCCCCCACCAACTTGCTGATATACAATCTGCGACTTGTATCATCAGGCATACCATAGGTCATCTTGGTATCAAAACGCCGCCATATGGCGTGATCCAGTTGGGTTTCCAGATTCGTCGCAGCGACAAGAATACTGTCCCCATCGAATTCGTCCAGACATTGCAACAACGTATTGACGACACGAGCCATCTCTTTCACTTCATCATTGCTCTCACGTGTACGGCCTATGGCATCAAATTCATCCAGAAATAACACACAGGGATTCATTCGTGCATACTCGAATAACTTCCGTACGTTACTCCCTGTCTCCCCAAGATGGCTATGAATGATCGCATCTAATCTCACCAGAACCAATGGTAAATCAAGTCGATCTGCTAGATGTGATGCCGTTAATGTTTTTCCCGTGCCGGGAGGCCCGAACATGACCATTTTGTTGGGGATCGATACATCATGCTCTCTGAACTTATCTTTCATGCCCAGAATGGTGATAAATTCATTAATGATCCGTTCATTTTCAGCCGAAAATACAATATGCTGGGCTTTGCGTCTACACTCTTTCGGTGTGTAAAAAGCAGCCATATCGATCCCTTTCGCGCGGGGAATCCGATTCATATGATTTATTTTGCTCATGTATACACATGCTCCTTCAATTATAGTTTCAGTCTGTGATTCAAATTATATAGAACCACTCAGAATTTTAATCGTAATTATTACTATTAAATAATAACACATTGCTACCTTTTTGCAAAGATAACCACAGCACGTCCACTATTTTGCCACAGAAGGGAGGCATTTGGTTGCAAGCATCAAGAAAATTTGCTATTCTAAGGATGCATCGTTGTGTATAACGCAAAAAAGCCCTCTAAATTTCATGAGAGCAACAAAATTTTCCAGATTCGCAAGCGGCAACTTGCTATATCCGGATTCTTTATACCAACGAATGTAATCCAATTAAAGTGAGGTTAACAATCATGGCAAAAGACGTATTGTGTGAAGTTAATTCCTGTCGTCACTGGGCTCAAGAAAACAAATGTAACGCTTCTTCGATCTACATCGTGAGCCACACTTCCAAAGATGAAGTTCGTCAGTCTGCTGAAACAGACTGCAAAACTTTTGAAGTGAAATAAGAAATTGCATATGATCCACTTAAAGGAGCCCTTACCGGTTCCTTTTTTCTTTGTCTATTGTAACAAGAATGATAATTATTATCAAGCCCTAATCTGCAAAAATCCTGCTCATCTCTTAAATGCACATTGGACAGATTACCTACGTACACTACGTAAGAAGTCAGTCTGCCCATGAACGATTAGAACCAAGAGGTGAATAACAATGCCTGTTAAAAGTGGCACACAGTATCTGGAACGAATTAATGCCCAGTCCGTCCCCTGCTGGTACAAAGGTAAGCTTGTTACTGGAAAACGCTCTGAACATGTTGCATTTTCTGGTTTGATGGAGACTCAGAAGTACATGTATGATCTGCAATTTGATCCTAAATTTGCGGAAACGATGACGTATGCCTCCCCAGCAGACGGCAACCCTGTAGGCATATCCTTCCTGCCTCCAACCAGTGTCGACGACCTCCGTAAACGCAGGGAAGGAATGAATATCTGGGCGAATGTGCATCATGGCTTTCTTGGTCGCTCACCCGATTACATGAATACAGCCATTATGGCCTTTTACACAGGTGCGGATCTCCTGAACGAATTATCTCCCCAATATGCAGAAAATCTCAAGAATTATTATGCGTACTGCCGTGACCATGATATCACACTATCCCATGCTTTCATCCAACCACATGCCAGCAAAATCTCAGGGCAAATGGATGCTACTGAGGATGCTATTGCTGCAAAAATCGTAGATCGCACGGAGGAAGGTCTCATTATTAGCGGTGCTTTCATGATGGCTACACAGGCTGCAACTTCGGATGAGATTTTTGTCTACCCTTCACCTTCTCCTGCCCCATTTGATGATGAGAATCCATTTGCATTTTCCTTTGCTGTCCCGAATGATCTGCCAGGAATCAGTCTGGTTTGCAGGGATACCTATGCAGCTGAGTCTCACGCCAACTATCCCCTGAGTTCCAGATATGAAGAAATGGACAATATCGTCATCTTCGATCAGGTACTTGTTCCGCATGAACGAATATTTTTTGCGGGAAGTGAGGATATGTCCTCCCGTCTCTTCAGTGGCAGTCATTTTCATATTCACGCCGGTCATCAGGTATTGTGTCGTTATATTGCGAAGACGGAATTTGTTCTCGGTACAATCCAGCTTCTCACGGATACCCTGGATCTGAATACGGAAGCACATGTTATAGAAAAAACAGCACGTGTATTCGCGGGTCTTGAATCGTTAAAAGCGTTGGCCTTGGCCGCGGAAGCAGGTGCCATCCCCGATGGACGAGGATTTGTATTACCTGCACCCAAACCATTGATGGCAGCCAATCTCCTTTTTCCGAAACTCTATCCTGAGATGATTGAAATATTGCAACTCTTGGGTTCAAGCGGGGTGATTATGGTGCCTCAGGAAGAAGAATTTCAATCCAATATCGCTCCTTCACTCAATATATATCTTAAAGGAAACGATATGGCTTCTCACGAACGCAACGCGCTGTTCCGCCTGATCTGGGAACTTGGGGCGGGATCATTCGGGGGCAGACAGACCCAGTTCGAACGATTCTTTTTTGGTAATACCATTACGGTATCGAGTCGATTGTTCTCGGCCTGCAACAAGGATCAGACGAATCGTCAGCTCGTGCGTAATTTTCTAGCCAACACCAGCAAATAAGAGAACTAACGGATCATTTTTTATACCAAATGGTCATAGACCGTCATCAGTTCAGAGGCTGGTCTGCTTGCATCCATATCCCGCATTGCAGGCTGGTCTCCGTAACCGATATGAAATACCCCGAGCACCTTCTCTTCACTAGTCAAGCCCATCAAATTCATAAACACAGGATGTTGTTGATAATCATTAATCTTCCAGACGGCGTTCAAACCCTGCTCCGCAGCCAGAATACTAAATCGTTTGCTCCAGGCTTTGGCGGGTAGTAGATCATCCTCACGGGCATTGGTAGGCGCCACGACGACCAGATGGGCAGGGATCGCTTCCGTGTATTGATATGTAGCCCAGTCGCCGTAGCGATCGGCCAGATGGGGTGGATAGCTCTGTCTGACCGCTTCCAGATAAAGCTGACGTCCTTCGCCTGCGAACAACATAAACCGCCAGGGTTCTGAACTCATTACATATAATGAAGGATCTGCTTCATCAAGCAACTTTCGTATAACCGACTGTGGTACGGGCAACGGACTGAATTCGCAAGTTCCTATACGTCTCTTGCCGCTGCTTATATCCTGACTTAGACCGGTAGACATGGCAATATCCCCTCCTCTATCTGCATGATATTTGGTTATCCTTCAACCCTCTTCACATCAACCATGTTTTCTTCGGTTCGGCAGTTTCTGTTCTCCAGCGATCTACCTCTTCGTGTATCCGTGCTTTATCACGCGTTGTAAACCGCTCTGACTCCACCACTTCTGCTTGCGGCATACTATCACGTATCAAGCGAATATAATCCATGGAACGGACCAGCGATTGTCGTCCAGGGATGTACCTGATTTTGCGTCCTTCCAGCAGGCAATAAATTTCGATCATACCCGGTAATTTACCGAAGGCTTCCCAGCAGAAAGCACTGACCATATGCTGAAATGCCTCAACCACGTTCGGATCATGGACAACCATATATTTCTGAACAAGCAACGAATCCCAGCCTTCTGGTTGCCAGGCCGCCTGAAAAATCATCGATAAATGCATGGATAATGAAGGTAACTCCGTTCTCCACTGTTCATAAAGAATGGCTGGATGCTTCAGATCATCATTCATTGCAATGGCGAGCGACAATTCATCCGTGATCTTGTTCTTCACATCCCAGTAATGGAGGACAGATTCGAAACCATTTGTCTTCCTTGGCCACCACTTCTCAAGTAAATACTGTATGGGTACCTCTTTGCGAACATCGGGGTCGAGACTGTAAAAGGCATTGACCGCATGGCTGACCGCATATTGCACACGGTGCCTCCATTGCAGCGGAGAACGTTGCTCAGACACCGGTTCAGGGCGGATGAATCGGTGTGGGCTGCGCAACATCTCTTCCAATCTGTAATCTTCAAGCAGACATCCAGGAAGGTCGTTCCTTCCGACCTGCATCGCTGCCTGAACATTATGTCTTAACATGTCCTTTAGGACACCTGTAATCCGGCAGCAGCGAAGCGTTTGCCAAAGTCACGGCATGTATCCTTCTCCTGCTCAAGCGGACTATATTCAATTTTCAACATCTCTGGAGAGACCTCCGCCCCACGCTCTTGCAGCTTGGCAGCCGCGAGATCAACTGCACCGCAGAACTGCTCATACGAGGTGTCACCACTACCGAACACCGCAGCTCTCTTACCACTCAGGTCAAGCTCATCCAGCTCCTCATAGAAATCCAGGAATTCATCAGGCAACTCCCCGTCTCCCCAGGTGTACACACCGATCATGAATCCGTCATAGTCCAATACATCAGATGCATTACAATCCGTTACGGATTTCAGGTCTGCCACGTGGCCTCCCTGCGTAATTCCTTCCACAATCAGTTCTGCAATTTCTTCTGTATTTCCCGTCATACTCGCATAAGCCACTAACAATTTAGCCATCTATTTTTCCCTCACTTTAGTTTGATCATGTTATATTCTCTCTATGAAGAAAGAATGAATTTTGAATTAACAAAATCATATGTGATAATGATTATCATTGTCAAATTAAATTTTTGGTTATCTTTGTTTTTCAGTATATGGTGCACATTGAATTTCAACACAGCTAAAATTACTTCCCCCTTTCAGGTCAGATTCGTTTGCTTCCTTCAATCCCCCGTTCCCCAACTGGCGTCCAAGCCCTTTTTTGTTGTACAATAGTATCCAAATGACTTTTGAAGGATGGATAAATCATTATGTACGTAGCTAAGAATTGGAAGGACTATGAAGTAATCGATACAGGAGGCGGCGAGAAACTGGAGCGTTGGGGAGATGTCATTTTACGCAGACCCGATCCTCAGATTATCTGGCCCCTTGAGCAAGAGACTAATGAATGGCGTCAGGCGCATGGTCACTACCATCGTAGCTCCTCCGGTGGCGGTAACTGGGATATGAAAAAGCCCATCCCCGAGCGCTGGACGATCGGATACGAAAACCTGAAATTCCATATTAAACCTACCAGCTTCAAACATACAGGCCTGTTCCCTGAACAAGCAGCTAACTGGAGCTGGATGATGGATAAAATCTCCAATGCAGGTCGCCCAATTTCGGTTCTGAACCTGTTTGCATATACAGGCGGAGCTACAGTAGCCGCTGCTTATGCAGGCGCTTCTGTAGTACATGTGGATGCAGCTAAAGGCATGGTTCAATGGGCCAAGGAAAATGTTCAATTATCCGGACTGGCTGATCGCCCTGTTCGTTTTATTACAGATGATGTATTCAAATTCGTACAGCGGGAACAACGCCGCGGAAATCGTTATGACGCCATTATTATGGACCCTCCTTCTTATGGCCGCGGTCCGAATGGAGAGACATGGAAGCTGGAAGAGAACCTTTATCCTTTCCTGAAGTCATGTATGACGATCTTGTCGGATAATCCATTATTCATGTTGGTTAACTCCTACACCACAGGCATCTCCTCCACGGTTCTGCGCAACATGCTGACCATGACGATGTCTTCCCAGTACGGTGGTCAAATTACTGCAGGTGAAATTGGTCTACCGATCACACGCAGTGGTCTTGATCTGCCTTGTGGTATTCTGGGCCGTTGGGAGTCCTAATCATGTCAGAACATCGGCATGATCACGATGCGATTCCGATTTTGTTTGAAGACAACCATTTATTGGGTATTACAAAGCCTGTCAATGTACCTACTCAGGAAGATGCATCAGGCGATCCGGATTTGCTAACATTGCTTAAGCAGGATCTGAAAGAGCGATATAACAAACCCGGCAATGTCTATCTCGGGTTAGTGCACCGACTTGACCGTCCTGTCGGAGGGGCAATGATCTTCGCCAAAACATCCAAAGCAGCTTCGAGATTGTCCGAGACTGTAAGGGGACGTCATTTCCGTAAAATATATGCGGCTGTTGTACATGGCAAGTTACCTGCACAGCAGGGAACGTTAAAGCACACGCTGCTGAAAGATGCGCGCACGAATACCGTTACGGTTGTGCCTAAAGGTACGGCTGGGGGTAAGGATGCCGTTCTGGATTACAGGATTATTGGGGAGACAGACCGATATAGCCTCGTTCATATCGAACTGCACACTGGCAGATCTCATCAAATTCGGGTGCAAATGAAAGAAATCGGCTGTCCCCTCTTCGGAGATCAGAAATACGGTGCAAGCGTGAATAAACCGGGGCAACAGATTGCTCTATGGTCTGTGATTGCAGCTTTTCCCCATCCGGTTACCAAGGAAGAAGTTATTTTGCAGTCCTTGCCTGCAAGAGAATTTCCTTGGGCGGAATGGCCAGCTGCTGTGTACCAAAAAGCTTTTGGATAACCTATATAAATACGTGTTCAAAAAGACTGGTTTTCAGTACCGAGAAGATCGGATGAAGCTAGAAATGGAGTAGCGAAGCGTAGGAAAGTTACGTGAGCAACTACAATGTTTCCGCAGAAAACATACTTCGTAAGCCTCCCGCTTATTTCGGCTGAATTCCATATTCGATGCTTATGATGCCGATAGGCATTATTCGTAATTAAAAGCGTTTTTTTGAACAACCTCTATAAGTGCACAGGATCAGGTTACATCTGTCCATATCACGTGTCGTTCAGATCCTGTATCTGAACGACACGTTTTTTTATATTTTGAGCTACCTATGATACAGAGAGGAGACATCATGATGACCCCATTTACCAAACAAGTCATTGCGATCATCGCCGCGATTCCTGAAGGTAAAGTGATGACTTACGGTCAGATTGCAGCCCACGCTGGAAGTCCAAGAGCCGCGAGACAAGTCGTACGTATTCTGCACTCGATGAGCCGCAAGGAACGTCTGCCCTGGCACCGTGTCGTCAACGCAAAAGGCGAAATCTCCATACCGGACGAACACTCGCGCATGATGCAGGAAACAGAACTGATTAGCGAGGGTGTAGAGTTTCAACTGAACGGAACCATCAACCTCAAACAGTTCGGACATGAGCCCGATCCTTTATTTCTTCTCGATCCATCGGTTCAGCCCGAATAAGACGACTCTTCACATATTGCGCTCAGACAAAAAAAGAGAACTCAGGCAGTTAGGGGGTACCCCTTTCAACTGCTAGAGTTCTCTTTTGTAATTTATCTTATATTCGTTATGCTGTAGCGGTCACTTTTTCCTGTTCTACAGTACCAGGTTCAGTCGCCGGTTTCGTTTTACGGATAAAGAATGCCATGATCAAAGCAACCACGGTCATCCCTGTAGCCACGATGAATGCATAGTTTACACCGTAAATCGTTGCATCGGCTGTAGCAGCTAACATCGCTGTCTTATCATTCGGATTAACCTGACCCGCAGCCACTGCATCCGCCAGATGCGTTTTGAGCTTGCTGCTCATAATGGTAACGAGAATGGCTGTACCGATCGCACCAGCAACTGTACGCAATGTGTTGGACATCGCTGTACCATGCGCGTTCAGACGTTGAGGCAGTTGATTCAGACCTGCTGTCTGGATCGGCATCATCAGCATCGACATACCGAACATACGAGCCGTATATATAAACATCATGTAGCCGTACGTAGTATCGATTGCCAAACGACTTAGTCCCCAAGTTGTAATCGCTGTAATGGCAAGACCCGCAACCGAAAGCCAGCGAGCGCCCACTTTATCAAAAATGCGACCTGTAATTGGAGACATGATCCCCATTAATATCGCACCTGGCATCATCAGAAGTCCTGATTCAATCGGTGAGAAGCCACGAATATTTTGCAGGAAAATAGGAAGCAGAATCATACCTGCAAACATCGCCATTGTCACGAGCATATTGATAATCGTCGTTAATGTATACATGTTGTACTTGAAAATACGGAACTCAAGGAGCGGATGATCTGTTGTCAGTTGACGAATAACGAATAGTATCAGGGATATCGCACCTACAACGAGGCATCCAATGACAATTGCACTGCCCCATCCATCGGTACCCGCATCACTGAATCCGTAAAGCAAACTACCAAAACCAAGTGTAGATAAAATAACGCCTGGATAATCCAGTTTAGGTCTGGACTGACGTGTTACATTTTTGACAAAAGCAATACCGATTGCCGTTGCAATAATAGAAAATGGCAAGATGATGTAGAACAACAATCTCCAGGAATAATGTTCAACCACATAACCTGAAAGTGTAGGTCCAATCGCAGGAGCCAGAATCATCGCGATCCCCATGGTTCCCATCGCCTGACCGCGTTTCTCAATCGGGAAGATGGTCAGAAATACAACGGTCATGAGAGGCATCAGGATACCTGCACCTGCCGCTTGAATAACACGACCTACCATCAGAATGGTGAAGGTTGGACTAAGACCACAGACTAACGTACCTATGGTAAACAGAGTCATGGCTGTTATAAAAATTTGACGTGTTGAGAATTTCGCAATCAGATATGCCGTAACCGGAATCAGTACACCGTTGACAAGCATATAACCCGTAGTCAGCCATTGGGCTTTGTTTGCATTGATCGCGAGGTCTTCCATAATTTTAGGAAGCGCTACGTTCATCAGGGTTTGGTTCAGGAATGCCACAAAGGCACCAATTAACAATGCCGCTACAATTGGGCCTTTCTTGATGTTGTCCATCGCAGAGGATGGAGCTGCAGCAGTAGTCGTACTCATATGTTGTTCATCTCTCTTCCTTGTAACTTTTCAATCATTTGACTATGAATTCTAAGTAGGTGCTCAAGGTCTTCCTTCGAAATATCCAGAATGGGTGACACTCTTTCCATCCACAAATGGTGCGTTTCCTGTTGGGCCTGCTCCCCTTTGTCCGTGATCTGAAGTTTAACGGATCGGCGGTCAGCATCTGAACGTGTCCGAACGATATACTCACCCTTGACCAGCCGCTCCACAACAGCGCTCATGGAACTACTGCCCATATGACATAGCTCAGCCACTTCATTGATGCCGATGGAAGGGCGCTCCCTCAGGATGGATAACACCATAAACTGGATCGAAGTCAGCTCGATCTCCTTGTTTTCATTCCAAAACGCTCGAAAAAGCATTTGATTCACTTGGCGGAACGAATTAATAATATAGAATACTTCATACGTATCAGTCATTGTTTCACCCTTTTACTTTTGGAATATAATATTTCGTACACGAAATATCAGGGGAACAATTACTTATTATAACAAAAATATTTACATAGTCAACTCTTTACATATGATTTCGTCAAAATATTATTTGGACATACTAAATGACATATATTCATGCCTTTAATCAACTAACTTGGACACAGTCTGTATCATATGTATTTTTCAAATAAAATAACCACAGGACTCCTGCATGAAACGAGCAGGCACACCTGTGGTTGTTCAGAAAAATCAACATGATATCATACCGAAGTCGATAATGCTGGCTCTTTGGTCTTTGGCGTTGTCATTTTGCCTAACAGATATACCAGCAGTTGTTGATTGTGCATCGAAATGTTGCTGAGAACGGAGTTCATGAATTCATTGCGGATGGTGATGCCCCGCTCTGTCTCCATTCTCCCTTTGTCGGATAGAGATATCCATACAATGCGTCGATCCTGATTATCCCGATTCCTGCGAATCAGATCGTTCTTCTCCATACGATCGAGCAGCATGGTTACGGCAGCTGGCGTCGTCGCCAGAAAAGGAATAAGATCTGAAGGTTTCATCTTCTGATGATCCTCAAGCACCTCCAGAACAGCTAACTGAGCCTCCGTCAATGAGGGTGCCAGCTCTTGATCCATATGCAGTTTATAATCTTTAGTTAGTCTGGACCAGCACTTGGCAAAATCGGAATTATACATCTTGCATCGCTCCTCTCTGCAACCGGTTATCACTTCACCTGCTTAAGTTTTCGCGCTCCAAAGCCGCATTCCTGCTGACTTTTTTCAATTTCCTAGCGATCGACCGTAATCGACGAAGGTTGTTAAACTTCGCATAAATGCCCTCTTCTAATCCGCCTTTGAACAACAAAAAAAGACTCTCCGCATGACAGGATTAGCTGCTCTGCGAAAAGTCTCGTTTACTTATTTTTATGAAGATGATGCTGGTTGATTGTCATTAAAGTCCCTTAGAAGTTCAACGATCTCGTCCTGTTTGTCCACATGAACGAGCAGCTTGCCAATATGTTTGCGCTCGGTGATCGGAACACCTTCCGATGATATTGGAACCACTTGGCCTTCCTTGGTCATGACGGTAATATTACGTTGCTCTTTACAATAAAACGCGCCAACAATGCGGCTACCATTCGGTTTCACGCGTTTGCCTTCTTTAAACTCGAATGTGGCAAGCCCCTTGCCTCCACGGCTCTGTATAGCGTAATCCAGAAGTAATGATCGTTTACCATATCCCAGATCGGACAACACGGCAACTTCACCTTCATCTCCTGCTACCCATAGAGCCGATACAACTTCATCGGTATCTCTTAACTGAATACCACGAACACCACCTGATACACGTCCCATTGGATTGACTTCATCCTCTCGGAAACGAATCGCCATGGCTTCTTTCGTAATCAGCATAATATCTTGACCACCTGTACTTAGATGTACAGATAACACCTCATCGTCCTTGCCCACTTTACAAGCCGCAACTGCACCGGAACGTTTGGTAACGTAATCCTTCAGCTCCGTTCGTTTCACCTGTCCTCTTCGCGTGACGAACACCAGACTGTGATTCGGCTCTTCAAACGATTTCACAGCAAGCACACTTGCAATACGGTCATCTTTCGCAAGTGGAATCACGTTCACAATTGCTGTGCCCGGGTCTTTCCACTTGAATTCAGGTACCTGGTGAACAGGTAACAGGAAATACTGACCTTTCCTCGTAAAGACAAGCAAGTTCTCAAGCGTATTAACTTCGAGAACCTGAGCGATATAATCGCCGTCTTTCACACCACTTCCGCTCCGTTCACCACCAGAACGTGTAAAGGACTGCATGCCTGTACGTTTCACGTATCCCTCTTTGGATAACGTAACAAATACATCTTCCGCATTCACAAGTACTTCGAGATTAACCTTGAGTTCTTCCACTTCACCCTGGATCGCAGAACGACGTTCTATGCCGTATTTCTCACGAATCTCCATCAATTCTTTGCGGATAACTCCGATGAGCTTGCGGTCACTATCCAGAATGGATCGTAACTGTGCAATCTTTTTCATCAGTTCACTGAGTTCCTTCTCCAGAGAATTAATCTCCAGATTTGTCAAACGGTACAATTGCAAAGTAAGGATGGAATCCGCTTGGCGTTCCGTGAACCCAAACATCCACATCAGGTTGTTTTGAGCATCCTGACGGTTCTTCGACGCTTTGATCGCTGCAATGACCTCGTCGAGGATGTTAAGAGCTTTTACCAAGCCCTCTAACACATGCGCACGGTCTTCCGCTTTCTCCAGCTCAAACCGGGTACGGAATGTTACAACTTCCCGCTGATGGGCAATGTAAGCCTCCAGGATTGATTTCAATCCCAATTGCTGAGGTGCTTTATTCACAATCGCAACCATATTGAAGTTATAAGTGACCTGCAGGTCCGTTTTCTTCAGCAAATAAGCCAAAATACCTTGTGCGTCCGCTTCTTTTTTCAGCTCAACCACGATTCGCAGACCTTCACGTCCACTCTCATCACGCACTTCGGCAATACCTTCAACTTTCTTCTCAAGTCGAATGTTCTCCATCGCTGTAACCAGACGGGATTTCACGACCTGATAAGGGATCTCGGTAATGACGATTTGCTGTTTGCCACCGCGCATGTTTTCAATCTCGGTTTTGGACCGGATATAGATCCGTCCTTTACCTGTGCGATAAGCATCCAGAATACCATCGCCGCCCATAATCAATCCGCCTGTCGGAAAGTCAGGACCTTTCATGAACATCATGATCTCGTCCAGCTCAATGGACGGTTTCTCCATCACAGCGATGGAAGCATCAATGACTTCACGCAAATTGTGCGGAGGAATCTCCGTTGCAAATCCCGAGGAAATTCCGCTGACGCCATTAACCAGCAAGTTCGGATAACGGGATGGCAACACAACCGGTTCTTTGGCCGTATTATCAAAATTATCCTTAAACAGAACGGTCCGTTTCTCGATATCGCGAAGCATCTCCATCGCGATGGGCGACAAACGGGCCTCCGTATACCGCATCGCCGCTGCCGGGTCATCATCCTGTGATCCCCAGTTACCATGACCGTCCACGAGCATATGGCCCATTTTCCATGGCTGTGCCATCCGCACCATACCCTCATAGATGGAGGAGTCACCATGAGGATGATAATTACCCATTACGTCCCCAACGGTTTTGGCAGACTTGCGGTAAGTCTTGTCAGGCGTATTACCTGAATCGTACATGGCGTACAGAATTCGCCGTTGTACAGGCTTCAACCCATCCCGTACGTCGGGAATGGCTCGATCCTGAATAATATATTTGGAGTAGCGACCGAAACGGTCCCCTACGACCTCTTCGAGAAAGGCCGGCATAAATTGTTCTGATGGACTCATTCCAAGCACCTTCTATTCTTCGTACTCTGTAAAGTCGACGTTCTCTACAATCCAGCGTTTACGCGGATCAACCTTATCCCCCATGAGCGTAGATACACGACGTTCTGCTTTGGCAGCATCAACAATCTGTACCTTCAGCATCGCACGAGTTTCCGGATTCATCGTTGTCTCCCACAGTTGATCCGGATTCATCTCACCAAGCCCTTTATAACGTTGAAGCTCAACATTATTACCGAATTCCTTCATATAATTCGCCAGTTCTTCATCCGTCCATGCATATCGAACGCTCGCAAGCTTACCAGACTTACGAGTAAGTTTGTACAGTGGCGGCTGAGCGATATATACTTTGCCTGCATCAATTAATGGCTTCATATAACGATAAAAGAAGGTTAACAACAGCACCTGAATATGTGCGCCGTCCGTATCGGCATCGGTCATAATGATAATTTTGGAATAATTGCTGTCTTCAACTGCAAATTCGGTTCCAATGCCCGCCCCGATCGCCGCTGTAATCGCACGGTATTCTTCATTTTTGAGAATATCGGCCAGCTTCGATTTTTCCGGATTGAGTGGTTTTCCCTTGAGGGGCAGAATAGCCTGAATCTTCGAGTCGCGTCCCTGTTTGGCAGAACCACCTGCAGAATCACCTTCGACAATAAATAACTCATTTCGGGTAAAATCCTTCGATTGCGCCGGCGTCAGCTTGCCGTTCAGGTTGGAACTTTCGCTCCGTTTCTTGCCTGTACGCATATCATCACGTGCTTTGCGGGCTGCTTCTCTTGCTCTGGAGGCTTGAACCGCTTTACGAATTAACGTCTGCGCTACCTGCGGGTTTTCTTCCAGGAACCTTTGAATATTCTCGGACACGACCGAATCTACTGCACTTCGAGCGGAAGCGCTACCGAGCTGATCCTTCGTCTGCCCTACGAACTCAACCTCTGACATTTTGACACTGATGACGGCCATCATACCTTCACGCAAATCATTGCCTTCGAGGTTTTTATCTTTTTCCTTGATCATGCTGGTACGCCGCGCGTAGTCATTCATTACACGGGTATACGCAGCCCTGAATCCGGTCTCATGAGTACCGCCACCCCTAGTAGGGATCGAGTTGACGAACGAAGCCAGCGTTTCGGTATAACCTGCGTTATACTGGATTGCCACTTCGACTTCAATGTCATCCTTCTCCGCATAGAAGTGAATGACGTCATGTAGCACGTCTTTATTTTCGTTAAGAAAAGCAACAAACTGGCTTGCTCCGCCTTCATACATGTATTCATCCTGATTGCCCGAACGTTCGTCCTTGAGCACAATTCTAAGACCCGAATTCAGAAAAGCAATCTCCTGAAGACGTTCTGCCAGTGTATCATAATTGAATTGAATGCCGTTCTGGAACACCCGAATATCCGGTTTGAATGTAACTTTTGTACCTGTCCGATTGGTATTGCCCAACACTTCGAGACCGGACACCGGTTCTCCGACATGTTCGATCCCTTTTTTGTCCTGCCAATACTCGAATCGCTGACGATGAATCTTGCCATCACGGAAAATCTCGACTTCAAGCCATTCGGACAATGCGTTTGTAACTGACGCACCTACACCGTGCAAACCGCCGGATTTTTTGTATCCTGATCCACCGAACTTTCCACCTGCGTGCAAAATCGTAAACACGACCTGGGGAGTAGGAATCCCTGTTTTATGTATACCTGTCGGAATTCCCCTTCCGTTATCCTGAACCGTAATAGAACCGTCCTTATGCAGCGTGATATCGATTTTGGAGCAGAATTTGGCGAGATGTTCGTCGACAGCGTTGTCCACTATTTCCCATACCAAATGATGTAGACCTGAAGTGCTGGTGCTACCGATGTACATCCCCGGCCGTTTCCGTACCGCTACCAACCCTTCAAGTACTTGAATGTCGTCCGCGTCGTAGCCTGAAGACCCCTGTCCTCCGCCTGTCGAACCTGCCGACATATCGATTTGCTCGACCATTCATGCTCCCCCTTCTTAACTTGCAACTAAAAAAATGCCTAAAATGCAAACAGATGTTTTCTTATCCTTGTCCATTTTAATTCAAGATATCCCGTTTCGTAAAGACAAGGAATGACACAATGAGTGAAGCAACGCCCCAAACACTAAGCACAATAAGGGAAAAACCTAAATTCATACCCTCGATTGGCGGTAATCCACCAGACAAATAATCAGGAAGTTCGAGGTTAACCATGAACAGATACTTCGCTGTCTGCCAGGATGCAGCCATGCTGGTCAAGATTGTTCCAGCAATCAAAGCGGCCATCATGATAACGATACTTGCAGCAGTACTGCGCACAAGCACAGATACCATAAATGCAAGCATAGCCACAATTACACTCACAAACCAGATCAGTCCTGCCTGCATAAGCATATACAGCCACTGGTCTACAGCATGCACTGCCGACATATCGACATCGGTTCCCACAACCTTGAATCCTGTGAAGATCGGCATGTTGAAGCCTTTATAGCCAAAGACAGCACCCGATATGACATAACATATAATGTAAGCTGATACCACTATGATGGAAACAAACATAATCAGCGTAATTAATTTGCTCAGAAGCACTTTCCAGCGTCTAACCGGGCGCGTTAAAAGCATTTTAATCGTACCTGTCGTACGTTCACCTGAAACAAGATCCGAAGCAATAGCCATGATTAACAGTGGAATAAACAATCCAACTGCATTGTTCATGAACTCCCTCGTAAAGGTAACACCACCCGGTTCTTTGGGATTGATATCATTTTCGAGATAGTATTGCATCTGCTGGATATACACTGTTCTATATTTCTTATATTCTTCAGGTACCCGATCACTACCGAGTGAGTTTTGATTGTCTGTGATGGCCTGTTGCAGTTCAAGCCGCCAATCGCCGCCAAACTTGTCCCGATTATTCTCCGCAGATTTCATCTGGGCATACGTAAACATCGGTACAAGGATCGCAAGTACAATAAATATAATATAAAGCCGTTTTTTCTTCACCATCTTAATCGTTTCATTGCGAATCAGCGGCATGATATTATTCAATGGATTCACCTTCTGTCATTTTTAAGAATAGTTGTTCGAGCGTAGGCTGAATCCGCTGTACCCCTTCAACCTGTACACCAGCTTGAACCATCTGTTGCACCATATCAGGAATTCGATCTTCATGCATCTCGGCAACCACAGCGTTGGGACCAAGGCCTGCAACAATGGTATCATCCATCACATCCGCTGGTCGACCTACCAGAGCAATGCCCGCATCCTGCAACATCTTTTTGCCTTGGTCCAGTGGTGAAACGTGCCATATAGCCAACTTGGAATGATCTTCAATCAGCTCACTAACGCCTCCAACGGCAAGCACACGTCCAGCACTGATAATGGCTACTCTGTCACAGAGCAGCTGGATCTCACTTAGCAAGTGACTGCTGACAAATACAGCCATACCTTCACTGGCAAGTTGTTTAATAAAGACACGTAGTTCCTTAATGCCTTTTGGATCAAGGCCGTTCGTCGGTTCATCCAGAATGAGCAGACGCGGACGGCCAAGCAACGCTTGCGCAATACCGAGCCGTTGGCGCATACCCAGTGAATATGTTCTGACCTTATCGTGAATCCGCTGATCCAAACGTACAATATCCACGACTTCCTGAATCCGCTCGTTATCCACACCTGGTTGCATGCGGGCAAAATGCTCCAGGTTCTCCCAGCCGGTCAGATACGTATATACCTCCGGATTCTCAACAATGGAGCCTACATACTTCAAAGCACGTTCAGGGTCCCGATTCACATCATAACCACAAACTTTAATTTTTCCTTCTGTCGGTTTGATCAGATCCACCAGCATCCGTATCGTAGTTGTTTTTCCGGCACCGTTGGGACCGAGAAATCCGAAGATTTCACCAGGTTTTACGTCAAATGTAACGTCTTTAATGATCCACTTGCGTCCGATCCGCTTTTTCAGATTCTGTACCGATAGGACGGAATCATACTGTTGCTCTGCCATTTAATTTCCGCTCCCTTCTGCCGGTGTATCCACCTGGAATTCCTGTGCAATCCGAACTGCAATTTGCTCATAACCTTGTCCATTGGGATGGAAATGATCTGAAGAGAGATACTCCCCCAGATGATTTTCAAATAAATCGAATGTAGGGACCAGTGTCATCTTGTCCTCATTGTTCAAAATAGCCAGTGCAGCATCGTTCCATGCAGCAACAACTGCATTACCCGGTTTCTCCAGTTCCTTCACATCACCAAACGGATTGTACAACCCTATGTACGCAATCTGTGCATCGGGATTGATTTCTTTTACTTTCTTCAATATCTCTTGAAGGCGTTTCGACGTTTCCGGCAAAGCTACTGCCAATTGCTCTGCTGTTGGCGGATCTTCCCCCTGTAGAACTTGCCCTCCTTGGAACAGATCATTCGCGCCGATTGAAAGCAAAATAAAATTAGATTGCTGTAGTACGTAACGCACACCTTGCTCATCCAGTTTTGTCAATAAAGCGTCTGTTCTCAAACCATTAACACCCAGATTATTAAGAACCTGAACGTCATAACCTTTATCTTTGAGCAGATTTCCTGCACGTCTCACAAAACCGAGTCCTTCATCATCCCCTGTACCTCTTGCAAGAGAATCGCCGATGACGGCCATCCGAATCTTGCCATCTTCCACGACAGCGGTTTGCCCCTCGTTATTCTTAGGTGGTGCAGTTGTCTCCTGACCTGTAGTTAACGCAGAATCTCCCTCGGGAAAAATCACGTCTTTTATGGCGTATCCAAATCCAAATAACAACAACAAGGTTGCCAAGATGGATACTATACTGACAGTTCTCCAGATCCATGGTGCTGAATCAAGGCTTTTTTTCTTTTTCATCATCACATCTCCGCTCATGTACACCAATCCGGGTGCTTTATAATTTATAATGACTTTACATTAAGGCGTGTCTGAAAATCCGCTTCCTTCGGAGTTTTCACACACGCCCTGATGATGCTATTCCTAAATAACATAAATGTTCTGTCGTTAATTTGCAAATTTTGGCGCCACATTCGAAGAATTCATTTTTCATATGTAATTTTAAGGAAAAAAGGTTATACCATACACAGATTTCAACTGTGCTGGCATAACCTTTTTGCAAAACAAATCTACAATTACTTCATTATAAATTGATTATTTACCGATAAACTCTTGAGCCCAATATCCATTGTAGTAACCTACGCCGATATGCGTAAAGTTTTTGCTCAGAATATTGGCACGGTGGCCTTCACTATTCATCCAGGCAGTAACGACTTCCTGTGGTGTTTTTTGTCCTTTGGCAATGTTCTCACCTGCATAGCTGTAAGTTACTCCGAATTGTTTCATCATATCAAACGGAGAACCATACGTTGGTGACTGGTGATCAAAATAGTTATTGTTGCTCATATCTTTTACTTTGGCTACAGCTACTTTGTCCAGAAGGGCATCCGAAGTCAGAGCGCTCAGACCTGATTTAGCACGCTCAGCGTTCACAAGCTTTACAACTTGAGTTGCAAAGTCAGATTGTGTGCTTTCGCTACCGCTATTACTTGTATTGTTACCTGTATTACCCGTGTTCGAAGGATCTTTAGCCGGTGTAGTTGCCGGTTTTTCTTCTTGAGTTGGTTGTGCAGGTTTTGTCGGTTGCTCAGGCTTAGTTGTTGGCTCAGCAGGTTTGGTTGTTGGCTGAGCTGGTTTGGTTGTCGGCTCAGCAGGTTTAGTGGTTTGATCAGGCTGCGTAGCAGGCTTCTCTACAATTTGTCCTTCGGATACAGTGTATCCGTTTTGTTTGAGCCATTGCTCAATGTATGCTTTCAGGCTGTCTGTACTCGTAATCTTGTACGTTGCGGTAGTCTTATATGTTGAATCTGCAGCAGACGCGGAGGCAGGGAGCATAACCCCTACGGCCAGTACGGCTGTCAGACTGCTCGTCACGACGGTTTTCATCCATTTCTTTTTCAAATTCATTCATCTCCTTAAGATTAGTTATTACAACTTTGTAATTAATACTCTAGCAGTATATCAATTCATAAGAAGATTGTGAACCCATAAATTATGGAAAAGTAACTTTTTTGTCATTTTTAGAGTGTTTCAAACACGCCCTGATGGCTTATCCTGTATGCCTCTATCCCTATCTACAAAAGCATAAAAAAAAGACATTCAGACTAAAAATGCTAGTCGAATGCCACTTCACCATCTATTTATCACTCACGACACCAGAAGGTGTAGATCAGGATATAATGAGAATTTTCATGCTATAAAAGAACCTTTTTATACTATAGAAGAACTTTACTGAACCGATAGCCTCTCTTCTGAAAACCAATGTGCTCATAAAAAGAGTACGTTGTTGAAGTCACTTCACGGTTCGCACCCGTAACAAACAGTTGTTTACCACCTTGCTGTCTGCCCCAATCTTCAGCACGAGCCATCAGACGACGGCCAATTCCACCACCACGATGTTCCTGACCTACGATTAGAGAAGTAATTTGTGCGGCAGGTTCTGGATAGGCATGATTTTGCACACATTGCAAGCCAATCACACCAATAATTTGTTCATCCACTTCGGCAACAAGCATGCACGCGTTTGGATTGGTTTCCAAACATTCAATGCGTTCTTTCATGACATTGGCTGTTGTCGGATAGCTGACCTCTCGCATCAGTCCCGTTACCGCTTCAGCATCTCGCAGCTCACACTCTCGGATCATCAGTACAGGGGCCTCAACATTATTGGACATGATTTACCTCCACTTTCAGCATATTAGCGGCTTGCACCGCTGTTTTACGAGCTTCTTCCACATCTTGGCCAGCACTTAGGGCTACAGCCATTCGGCGTCCTACTTTGGTCTCAGGTTTGCCAAATACACGAATCTGAGTACGAGGAAGAGCAAGTGCTTCTTCAATCCCGCCTACAGTAAAGTCAGATGTTTCATCATTAGCCTTCAGCGTTGCTGAAGCTCCCGGTGTCAACAGATGTACATCTGTGACCGGAAAACCAAGAATTGCACGTACATGCAGCGCAAACTCAGAACTGTCTTGCGTCACCATTGTAACCATGCCTGTGTCATGCGGACGAGGAGATACCTCGCTAAACACAACTCCATCCGGAGTCAGGAATAATTCCACTCCAAACAGTCCATAACCGCCAAGTTCATCCGTAACGGATTTGGCAATATGACAAGCCTGCTCCCATTGTTCAGGAGTCATTGCATGAGGTTGCCAGGATTCGACATAATCCCCATCCTTCTGAATATGGCCGATCGGAGGACAGAATACGGTGCCTGATACAGACCTAACGGTGAGTAATGTAATCTCACTGTCAAATTGCACAAAGCTCTCCACGATAACACGAACGGATTTGCCACGAGCCCCCGAAAGAGCAATGTTCCAGCAATCCTCCACGTCGCCCGGTGTTCGGCATACACTCTGCCCTTTGCCGGAAGAACTCATCAATGGTTTAATGACACAAGGTGTGCCAAGCTCACGTACGGCTTCCTGAAGTTGTTCCAGGTTGTCCGCAAAAAGGTAGTCAGCTGTCGGAAGTTTCAATTGTTCGGCTGCAAGGCGACGGATGCCTTCGCGATCCATCGTTAAACGTGCAGCTCGGGCAGTAGGCACTACACAAAATCCCTCTTCCTCAAGCTCCAGTAAAGCTTCTGTTGCAATAGCTTCAATCTCAGGTACGATGTAATGAGGTTTTTCTTTACGGATCAATTGTTTCAAAGCTTCAGCATCCAGCATGTCGATGCAGTAAGACCGGTGCGCGACCTGCATCGCAGGTGCGTTCTCATAACGATCAACAGCGATCGTCTCTACTCCCAGTCGTTGGGCCTCAATAACGACCTCTTTTCCCAATTCTCCACTGCCTAGTAGCAGCATTTTTTTGGCTTGAGCCGTAAAAGGAGCACCCCACATGTTCTTTCCAATCCTCCCAAAGAGAAATCTTCTATATCTGTCTCTCTATTTTCGGGGTTTTGGTTAAAGATTGCAAGAGTGCTCCCTATTTTTCTTGTGAATTTTACAAGATTTTTTGTGTTTTTTCGATCAAATTTTACAATTACCGCTCACAGATTCGATACTCCTTCCATTCCTCCCAAAATTAAGGAAATGTTAAGAGAGCAAACTTTAATACGCAAGCGAATCGAAATACGCAAACAAATCCCAAGTTTACAGACTTGGGATTTGTCGATTTTTTTCTCTGAAGATTTCATTATGGGAAGAAACATAAGCCATCTTGGGTGCGTCTGGCGTCATATATTGTTTCGCACTATTGACTGCCACGATCGCATCATTGAAGGCTCCTGCAATGAGTCTAACTTTGCTCTCGTGGGTCGCACAGTCCCCTGCTGCAAAAACACCCGGAAGACTCGTCTGTGCATGGTGGCTCATTAGAACCATTCCATCGTTCATTTCTAAGCCACAACTGGCAAGATCACTTAGATTGCTTTTATATCCGTGACTAATGACGACTTCATCCACTTCCAACACTACATTGTCCTGACTTTCCGTATGCGTAATCACAACCTGCTGGATTCGCTTACCATGATTATGAAGCTGCGTGATGCTATATGGTGTTCTCACATCTGTTATGTTGTTCATCTCACTGACATTCCGTTCCATTGCACGAAACTCAGTATTCCGGTGGATTACGACTACACTGTGAGCAAGTTTAGCAAGTTCAATTGCCCAGTCTACAGCACTGTTGCCTCCACCCGAAATGAGTACACGCTTCCCAGCGAAATGTTCTGGATTTTGCACGGTGTAATGAAGATTATCTTGCTCATATTCAATCGGCTCCTGAAGCTCCAGCTTCTGAATCTCTGCGATACCACGGCCTACTGCGACAATGATCGTACGTGTATAATGTATCTCGCCTCCAGCGGTGTACATACTCCATATTCCGTTATCCAGTCGAATGAACCTTTCCACCTTGCAATTCAATTCAACCGTTGGATTAAACGTATTCGCTTGCTGAACAAGCCATTCGATCAACTTCGAACATTTCATAGGCGGCAGGCCACCTACATCCCAAATTGTTTTTTCTGAATAGGTATGCAGGAAACCACCAAGTCGGTCTTTACCATCAATGATTTTGACTTTCATATCACGCATCCCTGCATAAAAAGACGCATACATGCCGGCAGGGCCGCCTCCAATGATGGTTACATCATAGATATCTTCTTCATTCATTTTAAACACCCCCTGTTAATTGACTTATGAATAAGAGATTCATCTAACAGATGCAGATGCTTTATTTATTTTTTTCTTCAAAAGCACTCACAATATCGTCAATAACATATTCATCGGCAAGCGGAGACATTCCCAGATTGAACCATTCTTTTCCACCTACCATGTAAACATGGTCCTGTTTAACAGCTTTCAGATTTTTCCATAACGATGTCGATAACATATCTTCAAATTTCTTTTTAATTTCCGGATTTGTCTCATCATCCAATTGAACAATCAGATGATCTGCATCGTATTCAGGCAATACTTCCAAGGATACGGACATGGCAGTTTGATCTTTCGGGAAATTAGGAAGTGGATTCATTCCCAATCGTTTGTGGACAAAGTTTCCTCGGTCGAGATTCTCGCCATGAAGTACGATTTCTTTTTCCATCACTCTAATGTAGAGAACAGTCTCCTCACCAATCAGATTGTGCAATTTGTCAGAAGCTACCTTCTCCTTTGCTACCAAATCCTGAATCACCTTTTCTGCCTGTTCTTCTTTGTCCAAAATTTTGGCCATATCCCGCAGTTCATCGCGCCAATCATCACGCTGTGGCAAAAGTACGGTAGGTGCAATCAGAGTAAGTTGATCATAGTCCTTTTTAGACCACCAGTCAGGAGCGATAATTAAATCCGGATCTGCCTCCATGAGGGCTTCAAAGTTAGGTGTTCTTCCTATTCCCATTTTCATCGTGTTTGCAAATGGCTCTTGCAAGTAAGAAGGAAAATCCTCATGGTAGTTCTGTACAGCAATGGGTACGATGCCAAGTGAATATAAAAATTCTGGATATACAACGGACAAACCAACTATTTTTTGTGGATTTACCGGAATTTCAACTTCTCCCATTTCCGTACTCACTTTCTTCACCTGACTTGCTTCTGTTGTTGAAGAATTGGCAGTACCTGCTTCTTGTCCCTTGCTCGTGGATGCTTCTTTGCCTGCTGCCCCACAAGCCGAAATAACGAGCATCAACATCATTGTGCATATTACGGTTAACCATCTGAATCTCATTCTGTATGTACCCCCTATAGGTCATTAATATATGACAATGTCTAATCAATAATAATTATCATTATCACTAAGATATAGGAGTAGTATAATAAAATATGTTCTGGCATGATATTGACTATTCAGACTTTTTGCTATGGACGATCTTGCCATAGCTTTAATATTTCATCCAACATAAGCTCATGGGTAAACGCAGTGTAGTCCAGCAGGACGCTCGACAAAAGGATATCCATTCTGCCATTCTGTACCGCCAACAACGCAAGCCATTCTTCCGACTTCCGAACATCCGTCCATGTCTGCCTGGATGTCTCATCATCACCCACAATCAATAATATTCTTTCAACGTTGAGAACAGACAGCTCTTTAATGGTCACTGTGCCCCGTTCCCAATAAGTCTCAATTCCTTCGGGACCCTCCATTTGCATATCCACGTAAAAAACGGAAGCAATGCTCCTTGGACCTAATGTCTGCAACGCTTCACCATAAACTTTGAGTACAACCAGACTGTCTTTTCGTATGAAATCCGCAAGCTGGTTCTTAATGATCATTGCCTTCTCTTCATATCTTTGAAGCCATACCTCTGCAATCTCCGACCTGTCCAAAAAGCTTGCAACATATCTCAAATGTTCTCTCCAATCGCCTTTTTCCCACGGGAGGTCACACACAGGAGCAATGGAATGAAGCTGACTTTGCAGAGCCTCGGACTCCTTGCCAGCAGTAATAATATAATCAGGTTTAACTAATCGAAGCTGTTCCAGCCAGATGGTCTCCCCCTCTGCGAGTGGCATAACTTTGTCCGTTTCATATTTACGTCTGTAATAATATGTCCACGGATGACTTGCCCGCGCGGCGCAGGGAATGATCTGCAATGCAAGCAGTATGCCAATGCTCACAGAATGAACCGCAGCAATTTTTTGTTTGCTATTACGTATAAACGCTGCCGGTGGAATACCGGAGATTTGCTTGAATTTACGCCGGAAATACGTCTCATCCTGATAACCCACGTACGATGCCAAATCCTTGAGTCGATGATTATGATCATTTCTCATTAAGATCTGGGCTTGTTTGATTCGATAAAAGGTCAAATAGTCCACTGGACTGCAGCCATATCTCTTCTTGAATAAACGCATGAAATGACGTGGGCTCATTCGTGCAACAATTGCTAATTCCTCGATGGTTAATCTTTTCGCATAATTCTGCTCCATATAGGCTTTAACATGTTCAATCGGTGAAGTGAGATCCGTCTTTTCTGCATAGGCTCCGTCGTAAAACATGGTATACAACAGTTCCTGAAAACGAATCTGACCATAGTACCGTTGCAAGCCATCCTTCTTCAATGTATGGTCGTAAATCATCTGACAGATCACGCCAACAGCAACGGGTGAAGATGAGGTGACCTCGCCATTCACTTCATTACGCAAAAGAAGTTTCATTATATCCAGGGCTGTTTCACCCTCCTGCTCCAGTGCGTACATGACATCAAAGTTCATGTGATACACGCCTCGTTCATCCAGCGAATGCACATTCGCCTCAACCAGTTGCCCTGGGAAGCCTACGTACAGTCCGCCCGCCTTTAATTCGATGAAACTCCCATCGATCTTTAACCACCCTTGTCCACTGGCTACAAATAATAACATGTATGTTTCAATGAAGTGTTTCCTCAGAAGCCATTCTGTCGCAGGACCACTCGTATAATTTACATTAATGAGCCTAAAGTTCATATGATCAAGGTGATCAAAATGCTCTGATTTTATTTCGTTGTTGTCCATCTGCATTGATCTCCCTCCAGCCATGAACGATTGTATTGATTTCATTCTTCAAAAATATAACATACCACACTAACGAATAAAAAAAACACTCCAGCTATCCTCTAACCTGTCTTCAATGAATAAGATGCACTTATTATTGAAGGATCAGGCTATAGAACGCCAGAGTGTTATCATTTCATATGCATTCAGACGCTTCACGGGCATCCAAGAAGTTCATCACAAAAATCTGTACTGAGCTTCTATTAATCCATTATAAACGCCTTGTTTTTGGATAAGCTGCTCATGGTTGCCTTCTTCTTTAATTTCACCATGATCCAGGACGATAATATGATCTGCATTCCGGATGGTTGAGAGACGATGAGCGACCATAAAGGACGTTCTTCCCTGCAACAATACCTTCAACGCTTCCTGAATTTTTAGCTCTGTTTCGGTGTCGATGCTGGCTGTAGCTTCATCCAGAATCAATATACGCGGATTAGCAAGGAGCGCACGGGCAAAGGATAACAATTGCCGTTGACCCATAGATAATACATTCCCGCGTTCCTCTACTTCAGTATCATATCCGCCAGGTAGCTTCATGATGAACTCATGCGCATTGACTGCTTTTGCCGCATCCTCCACCTCTTCATTGGTTGCATCCAATCGTCCAAATCGAATATTGTCACGAATGGTACCCGAGAAGATGAAGGTATCCTGCAATACAATGCTGATCTGGCTGCGTAAACTCTCTACCGTTACATCCCGCACATCCTGTCCGTCAATGGTGAGACGTCCGCCGGATATATCATAGAAACGGCTGATCAGATTGATGATCGTACTTTTACCTGATCCCGTATGACCAACAAGCGCAATTGATTGGCCCGCAGCCGCCGAGAAGCTGATTCCTTTCAGCGCCTGTCTGCCCTTCTCATATTCGAACACAACATTTTCGAATGCGATATCTCCTTTAATAGAAGGAAGTGGCTTGGCACCTGGTTTATCCGCAATACTTGGCTTTTCATCCATGAATTCGAAGATACGCTCCGATGACGCCATGGCAACCAGTAACTGATTGTACATCTGTCCCAGACGGTTGATTGGGTCCCAGAAGTTGCCGACATAGTTGGCAAAAGCGACAAGTAATCCCACAGTCAACTGACCTTCCTGAATCAGGTAAGCACCGAACCAGAAGAGGATTAATGTACCGAAACCGCCAGTAATCTCGATCAGTGGTCCGAAGCCCTGGTTCATCGCTGACGCTTTATCCCATGACTTTTTGCTGGACAGGTTCATGTTGTCAAAGTATTTCATGTTCTCTTTTTCCTGTGTATAAGCCTGAGTCACTCGAATCCCCTGAATAGATTCATTCAAGTGGGAGTTAATCCGGGAGTTCTTCATGCGCACATCCTGCCAAGCACGGCGGATCAGCACCCGCAGTTTGGTCGAGATGATAAACATGATCGGCACCGTAATGATTACGGCAAGCCCCAGTTTCCAGTTAATCAACAGCAAGATCACAATGATCCCGAGCAGCTGTACGCAGTCGATCATGACGTTAACTGCACCGTTCGTAAACAGATCCTGAAGGGAGTTAATATCATTCGTAACACGTACTAGTACGGAACCTGCCGGTCTTTTGTCAAAAAAGTTAAAGGATAGCTTCTGGATATGCTTGAACAGATCCGAGCGTAGATCATAAATAACGCGCTGTCCGATAATATTGGTCAGTTTGATCCGGTACGTATTAGCAGCCCATTGAATGAGATACAACACGAATATGGAGCCTGCAATAAGATAAAGCATAGTCATACTTGGCAACCCCGTTGCCGGTGCAATCGCCCGGTCAATCGCCAGACTGATCAGAAATGGTACGGACAATTTCGTAATGGTACCCAAAATCATCATTAGAATAACGAGTGGTAACAGTTGTTTCGCATATGGTTTCATGTATGCAAACAAACGTCCGAACTCTTTCCAGTTAAACGGCTTTTCAATAATTTCATCGTCCTGATACACAAATCGTTCATTCAGTTTCTTCTCAGAGGCGCCTTTGGCCTCGCGCCTGTCTGCTATCGTTTCGGCACTCATGAATTCACCTGCTCCCCAGCCTCCCGCTTACCACGGGCAATATAATCTGCATATTGAATTTTATAAACATCCTGGTACGGTCCAGGTACTTCAATGAGTTCGGTATGTTTACCGCGTTGTACCACGCGACCTTCATCGAGTACCAGAATCTCATCTGCATGTCTTAGTGAAGATATCCGGTGTGCAATAATAAATGTCGTTCTGCCGCGCATGACTTCCTGGAAACCGGACTGAATCTCATGTTCCGTCTCCATATCCACGGCGCTGGTTGCATCATCAAGTACCAGAATTTTCGGATTTTTCAGCAAAGCCCTTGCGATCGCAATCCGCTGTTTCTGTCCTCCGGATAATCCCATGCCGCGTTCACCAACCACCGTGTCATATCCGTCCGGGAACTCCATAATGAAGTCATGAGCCTTGGCGAGCTTGGCTGCACGGATAATCTCATCCGTGGTGACGTTCTTAAGTCCGTAGGAAATATTATTGCGAATGCTGGATGAGAACAGGAATGTTTCCTGGAAAACAGAAGCGATCTGACTCCGCAAACTCCGGATGCCTATGTCTTTGATGTTTTTGCCATCCAGCTTGATCGTACCCGAGTTGACGTTATATGCACGCATCAGAAGCTGAATGATGGTTGATTTACCTGAACCTGTTCCCCCGAGGAAACCGATTACAGAACCAGGTGCAGCATCAAAGTTAATATCGGTTACCGCTGGCATTTTGTTGCCGTAGGCAAAGGTAACGGATTCAAACGTTACATGGCCGTTCACTTGGTCTGCCTCCACAATGACCGGATCTTGCGTTTCTTCCACATCCACTGGCGTATTGAGCAGTTCGAGCACCCGTTCACCTGAAGCTTTGGATTGCGTATAGTTGTTGATATGGAACCCAAGGTTCCACATTGGACCGATTATGTACCAGATCAAACTGAAAAAGGCAACGAGTTCACCGAGTGTCAGCGTCTTCTGTATAACCATTCTTCCACCAATCACCAGCAACAGCACGATGCTCACCGAAGCAAGAATCTCCATGATCGGAAAATAGCGACTCCACAAGGTTGCGGCATGAATCTGATTTGTCTTGTAACGCTCATTACGTGTGGAGAATTTCTCCACTTCATATGGCTCACGTGCAAAGGATTTTACAGTACGTACGCCAGTAATATTCTCCTGTACCGCCGTCGTCAGTGAACTGAGCGCCAGCCGCATCTCCTGAAACGCAGGGTGAATTTTGGATTCGAATCTCAGCGCAACGAAGGCAAGTAATGGGATGCATATGAGTGTGAACAGTGTAAGCTGCCAACTCATGGTCATCATCATGATTGCGCCGAATACGACCATCAAAACCATGTTGAGAATCTGGGCGAAACCAAATCCGATAAAGTTACGGATGGCTTCCAAATCTCCCGTGAGGCGGGACATCAGATCACCTGTCTTGGCCGTATCATAATAACGGAAGGATAAAAATTGAAGCTTTTCGTAACATGCGTTACGAAGTCTGTACGCCAGGAAGTTACCCAAGCGCCCTCCAAAAAAGCCATGTAAAAACTGCATTCCCGCTTTCAAAATAACTACACCTAACACAGTCAAGGCAATTATGGGAACGTCTTCAAAAGTGCGCGGAACAATAATATCATCAATCAGTATCCTCAGCATATACGGATACACCAACCCAAGTGCGGTCGCTAAGGCGAGGAACAAGATTGATACAAATAAATACGTTCGCTTTTCCCAAAAAAAGGTTTGCAGTTGCCTAAGAACATCCATGTTTCTCCTCCTCTTATGTCGTTCAAAAATACTATGAACATTTATGAAGTTTATCACCGTACCCCATTCGCGGCAAAGCGAATAACAGACCATATTCTGCCTGCTTTCAGCTTATTGACGCATTAGCGAAGGTAGATACCCACCTTTCAATCAAATGTTTGAATATTCTCTTTATTTCAGGTTGTTCGTACCAAAAAAAGGCTCCCTGTATGCCTTTTCGGCAGGAGCCTTTTTGGGTTGGTTTACGCAACATTTTCAATCTGTTGCTGTATCATTCATTTTGTTTTACAAAGACTTCCAGAGAATGCGCGTCATGCCGCGAATTTAACTACGTTCAATCTGTTCCAGTTGTACAGACAAGCTCGACCATTGCTCAGCAGGAATTCCACTCTCCAGTGTATCTTGAATTCCGCTCACCGCCTCGTCCAGACGTTCTTCCAACTGACGGGATTGGTGTTGCAAGGATTGACGAAGCTGGTTGTCATAAAATTGAATCAGCTTGTCTTGCGCAGTAGGAAGAACTTCAATGATCATCTGTTTGAGGACAGGATCAAGTGCCTCTTGAAGCCGTTGACGTCCATCCCCTTCGAAGAACTGTTTCGGATTGCGGAAATAATTCAAATAGCTTTTCCATCCGGACGGTTCTTCCAAGCGAACCTCTTCAAGCACAGGTGTACTCCAGCGTTCGTTCAATGGCAGAGATACATCCACGCCTCCAGATAACTGTCTCACCTCATCTATACAATCCGTAACTTGCTTCATCAGCCAAGTCTGACCTGCCTGTTCAAGTCTGAGGGTGGTAGCGAGCAGTTCTTGCTCCAGCTCAATGGCAATCATACGTAACAGTTCACGTCCACAGGCTGCAAAAGCCGTCTTCAGATTGCCCCGATCCTCCCGAAGTACGGATGGATGGAATGCTTCTGCCATGAATAGACCAAGGCGATAGGCAAGTCGCTGCCGCACATGGAACAGCAATTCTGCTGTTTCCTGTGACAATTCTTCCTTCATGGATCGTTCTGCAAGTCGCAGTATGCGCTGGCGTGACTGTCCCTGGATAGTCTCCAGTTCATCCCGCCGCTGCTGCAACACTTCCTCCCCCTGAGCCGCATCTTCCGCACGTTTCTTCAGCCGCTGAATGACACGTGCCATCTCTTCGGAAGCACCACCGACGGCAAGGTCGGCTAATTCTCTGCCAGCAAATTGGTTGAACTCTTCCTCAAACCGGATAAAACCGGATTGCTCCAGCAGCTTCGAATCACCTGCCATCTTGCCTTCCATCGCCATTATACTGGATACCGGGAAGAGTCGTGGTGCCCGAATTCCATTACTACGCAGTTGGGTGCTCACATGATCGAGAACCTGCTCCAGTTCTTCCTCGGAGGAAGACAGGTCACTGGCATTGACGACAAAGAACATCTGATCCATGGCAGAACTATCTTTGACACGTCCCAACTGGTTCAGGAACTGGCGATCTCCTTGGGAGAACGCATGGTTGTAATACGTTACAAAAATGAGTGCATCCGCATTCTTCATATAATTGAAGGTTACACCCGTATGACGAGCATTCACAGAGTCCGCTCCTGGCGTGTCTACCAACACAATTCCTTGTTCAGTCACATCGCAACTGTAATACAGATCAATACTGTCCACAAAACAGGACTTCTTCTCGTTTGCTACAAAGTTACGATAACCGTCCAGATCCACCAGCACATCCTGACCTAACTGGTCCGCTGTTTCTTCCCAACCGGAAGCTGCCGCCTGTAAAAAGCTGTAATGCGGGCGCCCCGCGGGATGGACATCCTGTGGTGAGAGGGAACGTACTCGCTTCTGCCACTCCGCTCCAGGCTCGCCCAGTCCGAGCAATCGGAAGGAATAGCCGAGATCTTCCTGGAAGGCGTCCCGGGTCTTCATGCGGACCCGGGCTGTACCATGCTCCGCGCCCCCGGCAGGAGCCATGATTCGGTTAATCGCCGCTGTCGTTGGATGCGGCGAGACGGGGAGTACAGCTTCGCCCAACAACGCGTTGGCGAAGGAGGATTTGCCGGCGCTGAATGCTCCGAACAGCGCCAGAGTGAACGTGCCGCCCGCAAGCGAAGCCGCGCGGGCACGCAGATCCTGTACCGCCGACCCCATGGCGGGGTACGGCTCCACCAGCGCAGCAGCGGCTTCGAGCCGTGCCGCTGCTGCGTCCAGGCGTCGGCGGCGTTCAGCGCCAGCCGCCGCCGATGGCCCAGGCACCGCCGCTGCGACTGCGCGCTGCTGCGGCGGTGCCTCTGGCGTCAGTGGCCGCGCAGCCACAGACGTTGACGTGCCCGCATGCGAACCGGGAGCTTCGCCCGGTTCAGGCACCGCGGGCACGTGCGGGCCCTTCACCTCCGGCAATAGTCCGGAGGGGAGGGGGCCCGCATGGGGCAGCAGGCTGCGCAGCCCTGCTGCCTCTGCGGCGGCGCTGCGCTGGAGCGCCGTGTAGCGCGCCGCCGCCGCGGATTGCGCCAGCAGCGCTGCGCGGCTGGCGTCCAGCGCCTGGAGCGCGGCTTCGCCTCGCGCACCCAGCGCCTCCAGCATGCGGTCGGCTAGCATCATGGCCGACCTCCGATAGCGGGCCTCAATCTCGCCCCGCAGATCTTTGCTAAATTGAATCACATACTCTGGAGACACTTCCGCACTGGCACTGCGCTTCATCTCCAATAGTGCTTCATCTACAGCAGGCAATTCCGTATTAAGCGCCTGCTCCCACTCCGCCCCCCATAGTTGATGGGATTCACCAAGCTGCCTGAGCATTGTGCGAATATGTACCTCCACTTGTCCGGAAGTCTGATCCTGTAACAGTCTGACCAGTTCAGAAGCACGACGCTGTTTCTCCTGCTCGGTTTTGCCACCTGAGAACAATAAACCCACGCGGAAGCCCGGTTTGCGGCTCTCCAAATAGGCAGCAGCAGACGCACGAATATCCGCAGGTGTAAGATTCGCATTCGCCAGAAGGGGTTCAAGCTCTGCCCTGAACTTCTCACGCACTCGCGAAGGTCCAGTACGAATGTCTGCTGCTTGCTGATCGAGAAACTCCAGCTCCCGTTCCAAACGTTCAATTCCTTCCTTGCCACCGATCTCATCCAGCAGGGAATTCTCTTCGTCTTCACGTTTCTCCGCTTGTCTTGTCAAATGTTGCTCCGTTACATGACTGGCCGAACTTGCCAAACTGTGCGTGATTAATGCTTCCTTCTCTTGCATCATGTGTCCAATGAGTTCCGGAAGCACATCCCATTGGTTGTAGCGATGCTCCTTGTCACGAAGAGAAGTAAACAACAGTCCGTCATATCTGACTTCCCAGGCCGCAAATATTGCTTCCACACCTTCGGTATATTGGTCAAAAGAAAGCTCACGCTCTCTATGCTTGTCGATCTGGTTCACGATCAAAAACAACGGTTTGCCCCAATCCGACAGACTCTTGGCAAATGAAAGATTTGTCTCGGACTGAACATGATTATAGTCCATGACATAGAACACCACATCCGCCAGATGGAGCGCGGAATGGGTCGCGAGACTATGTCCGCGATCTGTTGAATCTACACCTGGTGTATCCAGCAGAACAGCATCATCTTTCAGTAGCGGAATATCATCCCATACTTCAATTGAGCTGTACGCTCCGCCATTTTTGCAATACGCCTCTAATTCCTCTGGAGAGACTTCAAGTGTCCCTGCACTATTGTCAGCGCTTACGTTTGCAGATGTATAAATAAGCGCTCTCGGCTTACCATTACGTATGGACACCACATTCGCACTTGTTGGCACGGGGCTTGAAGGCAACACCCGCTTACCGCATAAACTGTTGATGAGACTCGATTTGCCTGCAGAGAAGTGACCACAGAACGCAATCGTCAGATGTTTCATTTCCGCCTTGCTGATTAAATCCGTTAAAGCCTGTACAGCCGTATGGTCCCCTGTCTGCTCCATTGCTTCACGCAGCGGAAGCAGAGGTTTAGCCATTTCTTTTGGGTAATCTGTTCTGGACATGACTGGCCTTCCCCCTGGCTCCTCTAATTTGACATCCGTTTCGACGTCTATCTCTTTTACAACATTTATTTTAACATTATCAAGTTTGAATTTGAACGGTTGGAATTGAATATACATAAATGAACGTATAAATTCTATAATCTAAAAAAAATAAAACCGACCAAGTCGGTTTTATCTCGTAATACGTTCTATATTCGGCATTTAGCAAAATGCTTACGCCAAGTATCTGTTGCATGAATATCGATAAGATCACCTTAAGCACAATGATTCTCATGACATTAATGCAACAGAACCAATAGAGTAATCACTTCTTATGAAACTGCGTTCTCCATGGAAGGCAGCAAAATTTCAAATACTTGTCCATGCTGCAGAATCGTGATGTCTCTGCCTTTGTCTCTCATAACAACAACTTCTGGTTTAACGGACATACGCTCCAGATAATGTTCAGGCACGTCGCCAGAATGGCTTACTGTGATGCCTTCTACTTCTTTTTCTTCATTTTCAGCCATTTCCTGTTCAACGATTTGTTCAAAAATATCGGAGAAGGCCTCAAAATTGTCAGTGTACACGGAAATGCATTTCATGATTATTCATCCTTTTCTACTCATTAATTTATTTTGCGTTTTCGGGTGGTGACACGTTCCTTATCTTTCCTGATTTGGGACGTTTTCATACGTTTTTTCCCTTCCCTGCATATGTCCAGCAATGGACAGATATGACATGCAGGGTTCTGTGCCTTGCAATGGTAGCGTCCAAAAAATATAAACCGGTGGTGAGTTAAAGTCCACTCATCCCGGGGTACGCGCTTCATTAGTTTCTTTTCGACTTCAAGTACGGAGTCATCCCAACCTGCAAGCGCCAGCCGCTTGGATACTCGTTCAACATGAGTATCTACCGCAATTGCCGGTACTCCAAACGCATTGGAAACAACTACATTCGCGGTTTTCCGCCCGACACCTGGTAGCGTCACAAGCTGATCATGTTCCTGCGGTACATCACCGCCATACTGCTCTATTAAAATTCGGCACATGTTCTGAATATGCTTGGCCTTGTTCCGATACAAACCAATCCGCCGAATATCCTGTTCCAGCTCTTCGAGAGGAACCGCCAGATAATCTGCTGGGCTTCTGTATTTCTGGAATAAATCTGCGGTTACCTTGTTCACCGTTTCATCGGTGCACTGGGCAGACAAAAGGACAGCTACCGTCAATTCAAATGCATTGCTGTGATTTAATTCGCAATGTGCATCAGGAAACATTGCTTCCATAGTTTCGAGTATATGTCTAACCGTCGCTGCATTCATGAAGAGCTACCTCCCACAAAATGACTCCATGCTGAGGAGCCTTACTTCGAAGCTTCATCCAAGTACTTTGCGGGGACCTCAAAAAGCTTGCAAAAAAAACGTCTTGATGCGGGAAAGATCCCGTATCAAGACGGTCATTCTTTTGATCCTCGAAAAGAAACGATTACTGTTTTTGAATCTCCAGAATAACATTGTTCAGGAGATACAATACAATATTATCATTATCTCTGAGAGATTGCACGCTTAAAGTATTGTCACCCTGGTGAACAAATACACTTGATCCGAGTGCAAAACGATAGTTCGTGTCTGCTGTCGTTTCCCGTTTAACCAGAATCTGGTTGCCCACGCCATCATAAGACCAGAATTGTTTGCTCATGACAGTCAACACTCTGAAGCGTGTGGAATTATCCGTATCTTTTGTCATTTCGACACGATCTCCAACCGTAAGACTCGTCAGTGAAGTTAATGTAGAGCCAGATTTCACGACTTTAACCGAACCGCTAACAGGCACAGTTTCAGTCTGGCCGTTAAACTGCTTGAGCGTTACGGATGTAGCATCCACCGCTGTAACTTCAGCCAGCGTTCGCTTCACGACTTGAACTGCTTTTGGCGTAACTCCTTCAAACGTTACATTAATCAGGTTGCCTGCTATCAGTTGTGAAGGCGTAATCGTCTGACCACTCTCTCCAGTCAGTACCGCTTGATCCACGTAGAACTGACTTGTCAACAGATCCGATTTCACTCGAATACGACCATTCGCTTCCAGGGCAACAACTTCGAATTGAGCCACAGTGTTCAGTGCAACCTTCTGCACCACATCCTGATTTGCGCCAAGCGTTACAGTAACTTTGTCACCGATCTTCAAATCTCCCAGACTTGCGCCCGATTTATTATAGATCTCAACCGTAGGAGCGGTAGTATAAGGCACTGTGATCGTCTGATTACCAGACAATAAACTGATTTTTTTGCCAGAAGTATCAATGTTGCTGATCGTACCTTCGTACTTGTAAATCACCTTAACGGACAACGCACGTGTTCCCACATAGGTCAGATCCAATTTGCGACCATCATTTAAAAACGACTCCAGACCAGTTAGTGTAGGTTTGGTCGTATTGTAATCCAGTTTGGTTTTCTCATCCAAAGTAAATACAAATGGCTTCTTGTTGTTGTCCAGTACAGTAAGTACCTTTGTTTTACTGTTGTAAGATACAACCGTTACCCCGTTCATTGGCTCCATCTGACGTCCAATGACCTGAATACGCGTTACCTGATCGTCAGAGTTCAATGTCAGCTCTACCTGATCCCCGTTCGTTGCATCTGTGATCAGATCATTCAACGTTGCATCCTGAATGCCATTGATAATGACTTCCGGCTTTTCAGTCAGCAGTTTCGCTTCAAGGGAACCCCCTTCACGTTTGAACGTTAACGTGGACTGGTTCCCACCGATCTCAACCAATGTTCCACGTACAGATTGCTCCACACCTTGAGACAACTCGATCGTTTGCACGATGCTGTCTTTCACGGTATATTTCACGGCACTACCCGCTTTAAGTTCGGCGAGAGAGAGAATACGATCCTGATAACGGATAATCAGATTGTCATTGTATGCAAACTGTTCTGTAGCACCCGCTGCATTGACAAGTTTGATCGTTTTGCCAGAAGTAGACACTTCAGCAATGACCCCATTGTCACTCTTGTTCACAATGCCGGACTTCACACGAATAACGACTGTTTTTTTGTCAGCCGAGAACGTCTCCCGCTGTACTTCGATGATGCTATCTGCTGTAATATCGGACAGTTTGATTGCATTACCATTCTGATCCATGAATGCAGTTGCCTCATCATAACTGTACGTTTCGTAATTTTCGCCTACAAAGACACCAATTTTATTTCCTGACAATGAACGTGCAAAAGTCCCCTCAACGCTTTCCACCTGCGGTGTAGCATCAACGACTTCCACATAGGAAGCCACACCTGTAGAACCTACAACCTGAACTTTCGTATACAGCTTCACATCAGTAGATGAAGCACGGGTTTCACTGTCTTTCGTAAAGTAAGGCGTACTGCTGTTCACTGCGAAGTTAACGGCTTTGCCGTCCACAACCAGCGTGATCTGCCCATCTTTCAATCCAGTTACATAACCCGTGGATGTGTTGGGATACGCTGTATCCGTCAACGATTCGCCACGACTGAAGAAGGTAGCGAGTTGAGCACGGGTTACGGAACCGGTTGGATTGAATTTGTTGCCTTCTACACCTTTGGCCAGATCCAGGCTAACAGCCAGATTGACATAACCTTTACCACTTTCGGAGATATCTGCATTATCAGCAAATCCGGTAGATTGATTGTTTTGAGCCTTGGCTTCAGCATCCTTGTCCAATGAACGGATTAATAATTTCGTAATCCATTCCCGCGATGCCGGCTTCTGACCCCAGGATGTCTTGGATACATCCACCGTTGATTCTTCCGTCTTGTCAATCAGTCCCAGTTGAAGTGCCAGCGCGACATATGGCTTGAAATAATTTCCCACTTCCATGTTTGTCGGTAATGCCGCAGCCGTGTCGGTATTCAACTGGCCCTCTTGATTCATAAAACGGATTGCCATCGTTACAGCTTCTTGCTGTGTTACCGCGTCTCCTGGACGGAACAGGCCGTTATTACCGAGAAGAATACCTTGATATGCCAGTTTGTACACATGTTTCTCAGCCCAGTATCCGACCTTGATATCACTGAACAAACCAGTTGGTGCAGCCGTATTCGTTATTGCAGCAGTCTGCCCCTGCCCCGTTTCTGTTGATTCTGCTGCCATAGCAGCTCCGCCGGCGCTAAGGGCCATCATGCCTGCAAGCACGGCTGATACTACTTTTTTAGAGTGTGATGGATGGTTATATTTAAAAGTCACCTATGATTCCCCTCTCTCATGTAAAACGACCTATATTCCGTGGCTTCACGGTACGACAGCATGCTGTTCAGCCTATTCGGATCTTGTCATTGGATGTTCAAGATCCACATGGCCCATCAGACTCTCGGACTGCTGACCGTCTACCAGTAAATCAAGTGATTTAACTTCATCAAACTGGAAGAATGTTTGTTTCAGAGCATCCAGCGCATAGGACTCTCCACCTGCACCAAGACGTGCCGTATCTGGCATATGAATATCCAGCGTAAGGGCTCCATCCTTGAACTGAACAGATTTCAATTCAATTTCCTTCGCCCACAGTGGAACAAGTTTAGCGTCTTTGCTCTGTTGCAGTGATTCAAAGGCAGCCTTGTATTTTGCATCATCCGATGCATATGAAATCTCTGCCGAAGCTTTGTGCAACTCCAGTTCCTCTTCATCCGTATAGAATACAGTGATTGTTTTCTTTTGATCACTTTCAGAAGTTGCTGGCGTCTCCGTAGACGTTTCGCTTGGCGGAGTAGTTGTAGTCGTACCCTCCGAGCTGCCTTCTGTGGATTCTGTAGGTGTTGTGTTCTCTTCAGGTTCAGCGGTTACCGGTTCGGTAATTGTTTCGCCTTCAACCTCGGTCACATTAGTCTCGGTTCCTGCGCCTTGCGTCTGATTCGGAGCAGCTGTTGGCTTGCTTCCACATCCAGCAGCAACTGCCATAACCGTTACCAGCAAAGCTGCAATCCATATTTTCTTGTTCATTCTAACTCCGCCTCCTCAACATAAGGGCTTGTCCCTTATTTAATTCCCAGATACTCCTTGATTCCTGCAACAATTCCTTTGGCAACACTGTTCTGGAAACTCTCTGTGAACAGGGCTGCTTCATCACTCTTGTTGCTTAGGAATCCACCTTCCAGCAGAACTGCTGGCATTGTCGTTTCACGGGTTACATGGAGACTTGCCGTTTTCACTCCACGATCTTTCAGTCCGGAAGACTGCAAAAGATACTTGTGCATCACTGTAGCAAGTGCTTTGCTGTTGGAGCGTGTATAGAATGTCTCTACACCGTTCGCAGCAGCAGGGCCACTATTAGCATGAATGGAGATAAAGATATCCGCTTTTATGTCTTGTGCAATCTTCACACGTTCTTTTAATGCCAAAAATGTATCATCGCTGCGCGTTAACACAACGTCAATTTTGGATTCTTTTTTCAACAAGGCTTCCACTTTCAGTGCCATTGCCAGATTGAAGTCTTTTTCACGTTTGCCTGTTACACCGATTGCCCCAGGATCCTGATCTCCATGACCTGCGTCAATAACGACAACTTTTTTGCCATTATCACCAACTGGAGGAGCAGGTGTACCACTTTGATTGTTGAGGTCAACCATGATCAGTCCGGAATCATTTTGTACACTGTACCCTTTTGAACTGGACAGATCGATCACAAAACGAAGTGTAGATGGACTGTTGCTGTATAACGAGTAACGAATCTTAGACACATCCGGATAGCCGCTTACGACGAGTTGTCCATTCTGGTTGCTGTCTAGAGCCTGTCCTTCACTGAATGAATCAGCAAATGCGGTATTCGGCAAGTCTATTACGATTCGATCCGGTCCTGTCATCGTGAAGACGTTCGGCTTCGTACTTCCGCTTGTTGCAATCATGAAGCGGTTGTCGCTGAAGCTGATGCCGTTCACCAGTACAAGACCTTCCTGATCCGATCCTCCGCCTTCATTGCCAGAGTTCGGAGGTGTGGTTGTCCCGTTTCCGGAACCTGAATTCTGGGTAACTAATGTTACCGTCTTCGTGGTATTGTTCCAACCCACCTTAAGACCCATTTCCTCACCAATAAATCGGAGAGGCACGAGTGTAGTACCATTTTTCACGAGTGGCGGGGCATCCAGGTTTACGTTACTGCCGTTCACCGTTGCCGTCTTCTGTCCAACAATCATCTGCATGGCAGTGTTGTCTTTGCTGATAGTCACCGTTTGTGTTTGTTGCTTCCACTCCACGCTATACCCAAGATTTTCGGACACAACACGGATCGGAACCATCACCTTGCTGTTGATAATTTCCGCCTTCGTATCCGATGGCTGTACGATTTCTTTTCCGTCTAGGATAATTTTCGTGTCTGTTGCTGCATGACTATAGCCCGGGAAAACGAGCCCAAAGACAAATAACAGTACCAAAAAACCGAACTTCTTCATCCTTCACCCCTACCATTCTCATATTTTTTTGCCGCATGTTGTCATTTTCCAACTCCGACTGACCGCTTGGGCATTACCAGACACCTATTAGACGCCCCTCGCTATCAAAAGTTGCGAATATATTCCAACATAACAGAAAAAAAACGTTGTCAGATCAAGCTTTTTTTACATTTTAATGTCTGTTTTTTTCCTTATTTATCAAATATACATCTCTAAACAACGTACTACCCTAACCTTCATATTTGCGCACAATCTACTTTACAGTCCCAAAAATTCAACAATTCCGTCTACAATCGCCTGTGCACATTTGTCCTGGTATTCTTCGGTGAGCATAACTGCTTCATCCGTTGGGTTACTTAAAAAACCAAGTTCAAGTAACACAGCAGGCATGGTTGTTTCCCGGGTCACATGCAAACTCGCCGTTTTAACGCCACGATCCTTGAGTCCTGTTACCGGCAAGACATATTTGTGAAGAGTATCAGCCAAAGTCTTGCTTTCTTTGCGACTATAGAGCGTTTCAATGCCGTTTGGTACGGGTGTGGTGAATTTGTTTCCATGAATGGACACAAAAACATCTGCCTTATTCAATTCAGCAATATCTACGCGCTGTTTAAGCGATAGCTCTGTATCATCCTGACGTGTACTAACCGTCTGAATATCTTGGTATTGTTGAAGGATTGCCTGCACCTTCAGCCCTACAGCCAGATTGAAATCCTTCTCATAAGCTCCTGACAAACTCACTGCCCCAGATTGACGACCACCATGTCCCGGATCAATGACCACTATCGTTTTGCCATCATTCGTAGGTACTGCCGGTTGGCTTGTAGGTTCTCCACTCGTGGCTGTCAGGTCAACGAGCAAGACATTGTTATCTCCAACAGACCATTTGGCTGTGGCCGTCTGACTTAGATCCAGAACGACACGTACGGTGGAAGGCGTCTTGCTGAACATGGCATACCGAACTTTGGAAACGAGGGATGAATCCGTAACGAGAATTTGTCCACTACCATCCGCGTTAGAGGCTTGTCCCTGAATGAATTCCGGAGAAAATGTCGCTGCAGGCAGATCAACAATAATGCGGTCTGGCCCACCAAGACTGGATACTTTGGGGCTAATATTGCCGTTTGTCGCTACAATCAAGCGATCTCCGCTGAAGCTAATGCCTTGAAGTTCTGTCAGACCGTCCGGGACAGGCGTCTCGACAGGGTCACTGTCACCTTCCGTTCCAACTACGGGAGGGATACTAAATAGGCTTACTGTCTTGGTTCCATTGTCCCAGCCAACACGCAGACCCATGCCTTCCCCTACAAAGCGTAAAGGAACAAGCGTCGTTCCTTGTTTGATCAGTGGGGGCGAATCTAGGTTCACCACGGTTCCATTCACTCTAGCTGCATCCTCGCCAGCCGTCATTTGAATCGTGCTGTTTCCTTTTTGAACCTGGACTGACTTGGTTGCCTTCTCCCACTTCACCTCATAACCCAGGTTCTCGGATACAATTCGAATCGGAACCATGACCGTCTTTCCGATATTTTCTGCAGGTGCTCCCGTCTGCTGATTAATGGTTACACCGTCGAGCACAATCGAGGGAGTGGTGTCTGCATGGGCCATGACTGGAAATAAACATAGGAACAGAAGAAAAACGACTGCTGCCGACCATTTTTTCATACCTCATCCACCATTCTTTTTGTCTTTTGAACATCCGACCTGATTCTCTGTAGCGTAACATCAATCACGCTATGTAACCTTCCATAATCTACTAATCAGTTTATCAGATATTGCCCCTTCATCCGGTTACAACGTTGTCATATTCAGTCGGAAATACAATCAAAAAGAAGATCACATCCAAGCACAAGATCACTTTTTACATGAATGTATATCGATATCGTTTCAAGGATGTCATATATTGACGATATTACCTCTATTAATGTAACTTTAAAGTATACATATACCGGCACAGGAATTGCTGTAAAAAAGTGATTTATTAAATAAAAAATACAACTAGGAGGGAAATGAATGCTCACTCTATATAAGAAAGAAGCAGATGGCAAGATACTTTATGCGGAATACTGGATTGAAGAAGGACAGGTTGTGGAACACATTGGTACAGTTGGAACTTATGGCACAACGACCAGAACAGACTTGCCTGGTTCGGATCGTGATGAGGCCGAATACAAAAGTGATTTTCTAACGCGCTTCACAGATCAGGGTTATGAGGAAGCGTCCAATCAGTACGGTTACGTATTGCTTATCCAATATCCCATGAAGAGTATGGCAGGAAGTAAACGTGATCTGTGGCTCAAGGATAAGGCTAGTGAGGCACTGATCAGTGAGCTGGGCTGGAAAGGGCTGGGCGTTGTCGATGGGCACGATATGGGCAAGACAGCAAATCCAGTCACGGCGTTCGCATTGAATATATACTGCTATGTTGTGGATGAACAACTTGGGATTCAAGCGATTAAGCGTGTGCTTAAAGAGACGCGACTAGACTACACACAAATCAAAATTGCATCCAGAGAACTGGAGAATGACGGGGAGTATGTGTTGAAGTATTCGGCCAAGAAGGATCAGGAGTTCTACGTATAGATGACTCATTAATATAAATTAGCTTCTGAAATTACAAAAGCTTCTGTCTCACCCTAGGAACAAGGTTCCTTTGGGGAGGCAGAAGCTTTTTACTTGTCTGATACTTTAACGATTAACCGAACAGTTTTGCCGCGTGGCGTTGCTCATACGCAGCGATCTCATCATCATGTTGAAGGGTGAGACCGATATCGTCCAGTCCTTGCAACAGGAATTGACGACGATGCTCATCCAGATCAAAATCGATATGCAGTCCGTATGCATCAGTAATCGTTTTGTTTTCCAGATTCACATTCATCTCATAGCCTTCATGTGTCGCTGTACGTTGGAACAAGTCTTCAACTTGCTCTTCTGACAGCTTGATTGGCAAGATTCCATTCTTAAAGCAGTTATTATAGAAGATATCTGCAAAAGATGGAGCGATGACACAGCGGAATCCATAGTCCATAATTGCCCATGGCGCATGCTCACGGGAAGACCCACAGCCAAAGTTGGCACGTGAGATCAGGATCGATGCCCCTTCATAACGAGGTTTGTTCATTTCGAAGGAAGCATTATTGTTGCCCTCTTCATCGAAACGCCATTCGTAGAACAAAAATTGTCCAAATCCGGTACGTTCAATCCGTTTCAGGAACTGTTTTGGAATGATTGCGTCTGTATCTACATTGACCCGGTCTACCGGTGCAACGATGCCTTGTAATGTTTTGAATTCTTCCATATTAAACGTTCTCCCTTCTGTCTGTTATAGATTAGATCGCTGCTTCCGTTTTGAAGTTCCAGTCCCGTACGTCCACAAAGTGACCCTTAACCGCTGCTGCTGCTGCCATTGCCGGAGATACCAGATGTGTACGTCCTCCGCGTCCTTGACGTCCTTCAAAGTTACGGTTAGAAGTCGAAGCACAACGTTGTCCTGGCTTCAATACATCCGGGTTCATCGCCAGACACATGCTGCATCCCGCATCACGCCATTCAAATCCGGCTTCTGTAAAGATTTTATCCAAACCTTCTTGTTCAGCCTGGATTTTAACACGTCCTGAACCTGGTACAACAATTGCTGTAACCTGACTGGATACCGTGTGACCTTTAGCCACTTGTGCTGCTGCACGCAGATCTTCGATCCGACCATTCGTGCAAGAACCGATAAATACATAATCAATTGGAATCTCGGCGATTGGTGTTCCCGGTTCAAGTCCCATATATTCAAGCGCTTTTTCAGCCGCTTTGCGTTCGTTTTCTGTAGGCAATTCAGCCGGAACAGGAACTTTCGAAGAAATATCGGTTCCCATACCTGGGCTTGTTCCCCAAGTTACTTGCGGAATCAATGTTTCCACATCGATTTCAACCACATGGTCGAACTCCGCACCTTCATCTGTTACAAGCTGTTTCCAACCTGCTACAGCTTCATCAAACTTCGCACCCGCTGGTACATACTCACGTCCACGCAGATATTCGAATGTTGTTTCATCCGGCGCGATCAATCCTGCTCTTGCGCCACCTTCGATGGACATGTTGCAGACCGTCATACGCTCTTCCATGCTCAACTCACGGATGGATTCGCCAGTGTACTCAATAACATAACCTGTTGCAAAGTCTGTACCGTATTTGGCGATGACTGCGAGGATCATATCCTTCGCGGTTACACCCGGATTACGTTTGCCGACGAAACGAACTTCCATCGTTTTAGCTTTCGCTTGTTGCAAACATTGAGTTGCCATAACGTGCTCAACTTCACTTGTTCCGATTCCGAATGCCAGTGCGCCAAACGCTCCGTGTGTGGACGTATGACTGTCACCACATACAATCGTTTTGCCCGGGTGAGTCAGACCCAGTTCAGGTCCCATAACGTGTACAACGCCTTGATCAATCGTATCCAGATCATACAATTTCACGCCGAAATCACGACAGTTTTGCGAAAGTGTATCAATTTGTTGTTTGGAGATTGGATCTGTAATGTTGAAACGGTCTTTCGTTGGAACGTTGTGGTCCATTGTCGCAAATGTCAGCTCAGGGCGACGAACTTTACGTCCACTCAAACGAAGTCCTTCAAATGCCTGCGGAGAAGTTACTTCGTGCACCAGATGCAGATCGATATACAGAATGCTTGGTTTGCCTTCTTCTTGATGAATTACGTGATTTTCCCAAATTTTCTCAAACATCGTTTTTTTACTCATCATTTTCACCTCATCATAAGTTCGGTCCTTGGAAGAGCCTCGTGTTTTCCTCTAAAAAGTGAAGCTCTTGAATGACATAAATATATCACCCTGTCATTCATTGTTCCAAGATATAATATCTATAGATGTAATAGGTTTAACCTATAATGAGGGAAAAGCAAATAAACCACTGCTCATAGCAGAGGTTTCAATTGATAACAATTATCATTATCATACGTTCCCGCCTCTTCGCTGTCAATGCTTTTTATCTAGAACAAGAAAAAACAGCCCTGAATCCAGGGCTGGCTTTCCTACTTTCTTATGAGATGAAAATCACCATTCAACGTCTTTTATGACAGCGCTTGTGCTACTAGTGTATTACAAGCCGTTATTCGCAATCACATCTTTGTACCAATAGAAACTTTGCTTGCGTCTTCTCTCCAGTGTTCCATTGCCGTCATTATCCTGATCTACATAAATAAAGCCATATCGTTTCTCCATCTCTGAAGAAGAATAACTGATCAGATCAATCACTCCCCAACTGGTATAGCCCAGCAGTTCAACACCATCCAGAATCGCTTCATGCATCTGTTCAATGTGAGAACGGAAATAATCAATACGATAATCATCCTGAATGCTACCATCAGCTTCAATCGTGTCCACCGCTCCAATCCCATTTTCAACGATAAACAAGGGCACCTCATAACGGCTATACAGTTCATTTAATGAGATACGCAGACCTACCGGGTCAATCTGCCAGCCCCAATCATTCGTTTGCAGGTACGGATTCTTCACTCCCCCAGTTGTATTACCACTCACCTGCTCCAATCGGTCGCCATCTACACTCGATACCAAAGACATATAATAACTGAATGAGATAAAGTCCACGGTGTGTACTTTCAGAAGCTCCTCATCCCCCTCAAGCATATCCAGGTTAATCCCTTTTTCGGCAAAAAATCTCTTCGTAAAGTACGGATACGCTCCACGCACCTGTACGTCCGTAAACATAAGATTGAATTGATTATCTCGGGAAGCGACGAGTACGTCTTCAGGATTACATGTATGAGCGTACGTCGTCAGTTTGGTAAGCATACATCCGATCTGGGAACCGGGAATGATCTCATGACAGTATTTCACTGCGAGCGCACTTGCTACAAATTGATGATGTAACCCCTGATATACGGCCTGCTCCACATTTTCAAAACGCTCTGGAACAATGCCGCCACTAGTAAACGGATGACGAACAATGCTGTCAATTTCATTAAATGTAATCCAATACTTCACTTTTTCTTTATAACGGGTGAACACGGTTTTGCAAAAGTGAACAAAATAATCGACGACTTTCCGATCCGTCCATCCACCGTGGTGATTCACCAAATACATCGGCATCTCGTAATGGGACAACGTAATCAATGGTTCAATCCCTTGTTTCAGCATGCCATCAATAACGCGGTCATAGAACTGCAAACCGGCTTCATTCGGCTCTGTTTCGTTGCCATTTGGGAAAATTCGAGTCCACGCAATAGATAGACGCAACGTTTTGAGACCCATCTCCCCAAACAGGGCCAGATCCTCCTCGTAGCGGTGGTAGAAATCAATGCCTCTGCGTTTCGGATATTCTCTATCCGAGGTAGACTCCATCGCAGTCGTGATCTGTTCTTCATTAATGGCATTATGCTTCTTATACTCACTCTTGGCTACACCTTTTCGATAGATAGCAATGTCAGCTGTTGATAGACCTTTGCCGTCCACATTCCAGGCTCCTTCCGCTTGATTGGCAGCTATTGCCCCTCCCCATAGAAAATCTTCTGGAAACGTTCTTGTTGTATTAGTCATTGTGTATTCCTCCTTGGATTATCTCTTTGACTCTTGAATTCTTGCTTAATTACGACTCATGACTCGATTGATATGAATAATCAAATACAGCATCTCTTCATTGGAGATCGTGTGTTCAAACCGGGCTTCAATATAATCCTTAATCAGCAGTACGCAGGCTTCTTCCTGCGGGTATTTATTCGCAATCTGCACAAAGAGCTCATGATCCTGCGTGTTTAACGTTTTATGCTCAAAGAGCCGTTGAATGAAGAACTGCAAATGGGTTAAAAAGCGTGAATAATTGATGCTGTGTGTATCCAGCTCCACTTGGTAGTGAATTTTAATAATATTGAGTACATCCTTGACTGTATTGGTCATCATCATGACCTGATTCATATTGTCATCATTCTGCTGAGCATTAACGAGATGAAAGGCAATATTCGCCGCTTCCTCTTCAGGCAGGGAGAGCCCGAGCTGTTTTTGAATGAGAGACAGGCCATGCAACCCGATACTGAACTCCTGCGGATAGAATTTTTTCACTTCCCACAGCATTCGGTTCTGGATCGTCATATTGTCCTTGAATCGCTTCATGGCCATATACAGGTGATCTGTTAATGCGACATAGAGATGATCACTCAGATGGCGGGACAATGTATGTTTGGCATAGGAGATGATTTCGTCAGCCAGAATCAGATATTCTTTTGGCGTTTCCTTCATCAGAGCGGTGAGATCTGAAGAGATCGTTTCATTTTCAAGGACATAGATCTTCTCGATCTCATCCTCACTCACGACATCTCCCGGTTTGCTCCTGTAGCCAATGCCCTTTCCCATCACAATAATTTCCTTGTCGTCCTCACCACGTCTGGCGAGAACAATGCTCGAATTCAGTACTTTTACGACTTCCATATCAGGCTGCCTGCCTTTCATTCATATTTCAGCGGGTTTATAACACCGTAATTAATGGTTTTCCCGGTCCTGTCATCGCCGCAGATTCATTACCCAATACCTCCAGATAATCTGAGGAATTCGTCACAATGACAGGAGTTGTGGTGTCATAACCTGCGGCTTGTATAGCTTCAAGATCAAATTCGATCAGGAGCTGACCATGGGAGATCTGTTCTCCCTCGTTCACTTTTACATCAAAATGCTGGCCTTTCAGTTTCACCGTATCCAATCCGACATGAATCAGAAGTTCTACCCCTTCTACCGATCTCAGACCGATGGAATGTTTGGTTCGGAACACCGTCTCAACGGTACCATCAAACGGGGCAAACACCTTTCCAACACTTGGCTGAATCGCCATACCTTGTCCCATGGCCTCTTGTGAGAAGGCTTCGTCCTTCACCTCTCTTAGAGGCAGTACATTACCTTCCAAAGGAGCAAAAACCACTTTTTTGGATTTCAGTCCTGAAACCGAAGCTTGCGACTGAGAATCCATGCGGATTGGAGAAACTGGCTCACCTGATGGCTTACTCGCATTGGCAGGCTCCGGGCTTGATACGGTATCCTGAAATCCGATCAGAAATACCCCTACAAAGGCAATAAGGGAAGAAATCGCAACCGTAATCAGCGCATATAAAATATTATTGGGATCATCGCTGACAAAGATCGGCAATGTGGCAAGACCCGGGCCAACTGCTGTATATGCCTTCAGATTGACAATGCCCGCGAACATGCCCGCTGCTCCAGCCCCGATGATACAAGCCAAAAATGTCTTCTTCAGTCGGAGATGCACGCCATAGATCGCTGGTTCAGTAATACCGAACATACCGGAAATTCCGGCAGAAAGAGCGATCTGTTTCATTTTTGGATCTTTCGATTTGAAAGCTACTGCAAGTGCGCCTCCCCCTTGTGCCATATTGGCAGCAAGCATAGAAATGAGGAACAGAGTCTCATAACCTGGCGAAGCAATTGCTCCAAAGATCACAGGATAAAACACTTTATGCATCCCAAACATCACGATAAATGGCATTAACATCGACATAATAACGACCGTTATCCAGCCCACTTTATCCTGTATCCAGAAGACACCCTCTGACATTCCCGTACCGATATATGTGCCCAATGGACCGAGTGCAATCAGCGAAACCGGGGCAACAATCAGAATCACAATGAGCGGTTTCAAAAATATTTTCACAGGACCGGGTGATACCTTATCAGCGAAGCGTTCGATATAAGACATGAACCAAACGGTCAAAATAATCGGGATGACGGAAGTGGCATAAGCGACATTCGGTACGTTCATGCCAAGGAAATACACCGGTTCCTCTCCACCCAGAAGACCAATCATGTTCGGATGAAGCAAGACGCCTCCAAGTAATACAGCTATATATGGATTAGCCTTGAACTTGTTTGCACTTGAAAAGGCAAGTAGCATGGGCAAGAAATAAAAGCCTGCATCCGCGATCGCGTTCAAAAATACGTAAGCCTGATCTTCCTTAGCCATAATCCCGAAAACGGTAGCCAGCAACAGCAAAGCTTTGAGCATCCCAGAAGCTGCGATAGCGGGAATAATTGGTTGGAAGATCCCTGCGACGATATTGGCAAAGGCATTAAACAGACCCTTGGGACTGTAATCCCGCTGAGGCTTAACCTCATCACCAGAATTTTCCAGGATTACTAACGGAGCCAGTTCGTTATATACATAACTCACATCATTACCAATGATGACCTGATATTGCCCGCCACTATCCACGGCTCCTATGACTCCATCCAACCGTTTGATCTCTTCTGTATTGGCTAACTTTGAATTTTTAAGTGTAAAACGTAATCTCGTTGAACAATGAATTACTTGATTGATGTTATTATTTCCACCTACATGCTCCAAAATTTCCTGAGCCAGCTTTTTGGAATTCATAACGACACCTCCGCCATTTCTTCTTGATGGGAACAAAAAAAGACCTAAAAAGGGTAGGAAAAGGAAACTCTTCCCACCCAATCTAGGTCTTGCCTGCCGAACAGTAACACGCCATCGTTGGATGAATGTTATTCAATTATATGAACGAAAAAAGAATATGAACATTTGAAATGTATTCTTACTAAAGCTTGAAGCTATCACAATATGAAAACGTTGATTTTGTTTTACCCGGGTAAGTAGTTCTCTTAAGCGTTTTCAAAATCAGTATATCAACTCTTCTGATGTAGTGCAAGCGGTTAAGCGAAATTAATGATTTCTTCATCTGTAGTGATATAATGGTGGCATAACGAAAGGAATGACCAATGACAATGGAATTCAGACAACTTCAATATACGTTGCAAATAGCGGCTGAACGCAATTTCTCACGAGCAGCAGAGAAATTGCATATTGCCCAACCTTCATTAAGCCAGCAATTATCCAAATTAGAAAAAGAATTGGGAGTACTGCTGTTTCAGCGTAATACAAGTACCGTGGAGTTAACCCATGCCGGTGTTACGTTTGTGGAGCAAGCCCAGAAGATCGTAGATGCCATGGAGCTATTGCGTCAGGAAATGTCAGACATCTCCCAGCTTCGCAAAGGGAAAGTCGTTGTGGGCAGCATGCCAATCACAGGCTCACATCTGCTCCCACACGTGCTTCCTGCGTTCCAACAAGCGTATCCTGAGATTGAAGTAACCTTGTTAGAAGACTCCGGTCTCACGCTTGAGAAATTGACTGCAAGCGGCAAAGCAGATCTCAGTCTGCTATCGCTTCCTTTACAAGAACCAAGTCTCGCCTACGTTGCCATTGGAGAGGAACGGATTGATCTGGCAGTTCCCCCGAATCATCCCCTAGCACGCAGAGCAGATCCGGAACATTTGCTACCTGTGCGAATTGAAGAGCTTCGGGATGAACCCTTTGTTGTATTAAAAAAAGGACAGGGCTTCCGCAAACTTACATTTGATCTCTGTGAACAGGCCGGTTTTGATCCCCAAGTTGTGTTTGAGAGCACCAATATTGAAACCGTTCAGTCGCTGGTCGCCACTGGTATGGGTATCACTCTGGTTCCACGCTTTATCGCCCGCGCCCCGCGCAGTGAATTCGTGCCTGTGTACGTGCCACTTGCTGAGCCGACACCCAGCAGAACACTTGTTGTGGCTTATCGTCAAGGCAGAGTGCTGTCGAAGGCCGCCGAAGCATTCATCCATACGTTTCAACAAACCGTGGCCGAACTGTCAAAGGGAGACTAAAAAAATTTTTCCTATGGGTATGGGTACATTTCATACTGAACCAAAACAAAGGCTTGACCCATGTGGGCCAAGCCTTTGTTATACTCGTTTCCCGCATCCGCAGGATAAAGTTCTTACATTGCAATCACAGTAACTGGTTACAGTACAATGTTGCTTGTTAAATCGTTTAGCTTCAATGCTAATTTATAATGTTAACGTAGAAACGTACATAAGAAAACTTCATGTCTGGCGGTTTATTTACGCAAATTACGATCGCTTGTCAGCCTGTTTTGCTGATTCATGACACGGCCTTCGTCCTGAACAGTTGAATCAGGGGGTGATAGCCCTCCTGCTCCATTCTCTAAGAATGCCCTTAAGTGATCTTCCCTTGTGTTATCCTGTTCCAGTCTCCTGAGCGTATCTTTCACATGGTTGTCCATTGATTGATCATCCTCCTTGGTGACGGGATAGTTATCATTACCCGCGTCCTGGAAGAATAAACACTTTACTTAAGAATTTTATTCCGATTTTTATTTTTCGCCAAAATATACACCAGGTCGACGGTCTTCAAATACGGGAATCCGTCCGCGAACCTCATCTACCAGGGACGGACGAATAATTCCGGTCACGATCTCTTCCCCTTCGCCACCTTCAGCCACAATCTCACCCCAAGGATCAATGATGAGGGAATGCCCGAAAAATTCAGTCTCTCCCCCTTTACCTACACGGTTACAGGCGATCACATACATCTGGTTCTCAATCGCTCGTGCCGTAAGCAACGTACGCCAGTGGTGCAGACGAGGGTTCGGCCATTCGGCGGGTACAATCAATGCCTTGGCACCATTTAAAGCAAGGGTGCGGGCAAGTTCCGGGAACCGGATATCATAACAGATTGAAGCACCGGCTGTAAGACCATTTTGTAATTCAAAAATTTCAGGTTCCGCACCAGGCTGTAGATATTTCTCCTCATCCATCAGACGGAACAAATGTAATTTATCATATCGTGTTACCTGTTTTCCTTCACGATTATAAGCGTACATTGTATTGTATATTTGACCATCCCGTTTCTCAGCGATTGAACCGCCAACGACGGAAATTTGATGTTTTTGGGCAAACGCAGATAGCCACTCCCGGGATTTCTGGCCTTCCGGGTCAGCGAGTTCATGAATTTGCGTCAAAGCGTAGCCCGTATTCCACATCTCAGGTAACACAGCCAGCCCCAGATCCGGATATTGTTCTACCGCCCGTTCAAGTAACGTCTGCATATGTTTATGATTGGCCTCAGGGTCTCCGAGCTGAATATCGCCCTGAATCAGGGCTACACGCATTTCTCCCTGTTGTTTTTCTGTCATGACAAGCACTCCTCTGAACCGTAATACCTGCTATCATAGCTTGATCCTCCTGAGGACTGCAAGCCTGTTTTCGTTATGAACTTCCACATAACAACTCAGGCAATAGGGTCAACAATCGATCACTCGTGAGTGCATCACCCACATTCCAGATCGACTCCTCTACAGGGTACACCCGTCCATTCTGCACAGCCGGAAGGGCCTTCCAACTGGGACTTTTCATCAGTATCTCTGTAGCCTCCCGGGCTACAATTTCTTCAGGCAGCATGACAAATACATGATCTCCCGCATACTGACGTACCGCTTCAGCCGAAATTTCCTTATAGGCTCTGCCTGCCGTAAGTGCTTCCTTCACTTTGGTAACTGGTCTGAATCCCAGCGGATGATATAACAATGGCGCCAGACCGATATTGCCCATAACAAATAATCGCGCACCCCGATGGTATGTAAATACGGATGCCGTTTCCCCTGCTTCAATCGCCATATGGATCTTCGTCCACATCTGCTCAGTACGCTCCCCATAGGAGGTTAGCCATTGTTCTGCCTGAGATTGTCTGCCAAACCAATTGCCCAAACTGCGCATTCGCTCGTTCAACATGGCATGTGAGTTGTAAGCGAGTGTTGGCGCAATACGGGAAAGTTGTTCATATTGCTGTTCGTTGTTGCTATCAAAGATAATCAAATCCGGCTTCATGATAACAGCGGCTTCCACACTAACCGGAGCAACCGCGTCATATGTCTGATCTCCCAATATCTGAATGCCCAGCATCACCAGATCCCCTGCCGAATCTCCATAATACATAATTCGCTCCGGGTTTACTGGAATATGCACATCATGACCCAACCAATCTTGTACCAACGTCTGCTGCTGAATAGATCTGTCATATTGACGAGGAGATAATCCGGTCATTTGGCGAAAACGCCTGCTGAAATAATACTCATCCTTAAACCCAACACGGCTCGCTATATCCCGAAGCGGTTCATCCGATTTGCGAAGCCATTCCTTGGCATGTTTAATGCGTACATGATTCACATAATCAAGCGGCTTGTGACCCGTGAGTTGTCTGAATAGGGTCGTATACTGAGCAGGTCTGATCTCCGCAAGACGTGCCAGTTTCTGTACAGTGATTTCTTCAGCATAATGGTCGTCTACATACTGAATCGTACTGTGTAGTCTGGCTTCCATACTCTGTTCCGTCTTTGGAAAAGTGTACCGGGTAATGATCATCTCCATCCATCTTTGGAACTGTGCATTCAGATGACTATATTCGGCATCCGTTTTATAATTCCGAATGACGTACATTTGCTCCAGCAGCCCATTTAACGGAGCATAGGGATAACCATTCAATTGGTTTCTGTGTTCAAATACAGTGCGTGTAAAGAGCTCCGGATCACCCGTCAATACATGAATAACATCAAAAGCCATCATGATATATTTCAATTCCGAGTCATTACGATGTTCAATCTGGTACCCCTCTCCTGGAGAAAGGGGATAAACACACCCCGTAGTAAACGGAAACTGTTCATGTCCAATATATAAACGCCCATCCCCTTCTTCACAGATCAGGAACGCATGTTTCTCGCAAGCAACTTCCAGCATCACCTGTTCAGGTGCTTCAATTCGTCGTACCAGATGATCCAGCCGAAACATGAATGCTGAAAAGAACAACGCTCCCCCATCGGCATCCAAAGCCTGCATGTCGGTTCACCTCGTTTTTCTAAAATGAGAATAATTATCAATCATTCTGTATGGTCTGATTATAAGCCAGCGATGATCAATAATCCAGATAGACTTCAATCAGCAAAAAGAGCGTTCAACGAAATGTTGAAGGCTCCTTTTACTTTTTTATAACTGCATTAGTCAAAGGTGTTAATGCTACCTTACTAGATCGTCACCAATTATTGGATCATCTGTTTCGGTAGCTCTTTCAGCAGCCACTCTCTGGAGAGCGCATCACTTGAAGCTTTGGTGATATCAAAGCGATATACTTTTCCTTCTTTCACCGCAGGCAAGTTCTTCCAGATTGAACTATCCAGCAATTCCTTGGTGGATTGCTTCGCATCGTCGGTCACAGGATCCAGAATAAATATCCGATCACCGGCAAATTCAGATAATTTTTCAGTTGAAATCTCTACGAATCCCATGTCTTCATCCAATACTTTCTGGATTTCCGCGGTTGGCTTCAGCCCGTCTTTTCCATATAACATCTGTGGCAATCCTGCACCCGCCATAACAAACAGACGATTCCCGGGATACATGGTGAATACGGAAGCCGTCTCCCCTTCTTTCAATCCGTTCTCATGAAGTTGCGTCCACATCTCTTCTGTCGCTTTTTGATGAGCCGTAATCCAGTCCTCTGCCTCTTGCTTCTTGTTCAACAAGTCCCCAAGGATACGCATGCGGTCTTCTATTGAACCGAACGAATCAAATGTAACCGTTGGAGCAACTTTCGAGATCTGATCGTATTGTGACTCATCACTGTTCGAGAAAATGATCAGATCGGGATTCAAGGCTAGCGCCTTTTCCACACTGATCGGAAATCCTACATCCTCTGCCTGAGCAACCTGATCATCGTATACGGTTCCATCCTGACGAAGTATGCCTACAGGAACAACACCAAGCGCGAGCAGATCCCCAGTAACTTCACCATGATAGATGACACGTTTCGGTGTTACAGGGACCTCTACATCATGGCCTGTCCAATCTTTGAATAGCCGGGTCTCGCCCTCGTTCGTCTCTTCCGTTGCAGTCTGAGTCTCCGTGGTTTCTGTGGCTACTTTGGAATCATCTGCGTCAGCAGCAGGTGTTGTAGCCTGATTTCCACAAGCCAACAACAGAATGGATAACCACGTAACCATAAATAATACTGCCGTATTTCGAATGCCCTTTTTCATTTCTATTTCTCCCCCTATATCATGTGCGTTGTGCAAGGAATTAATGATATTGATTATCATTATCGGATACTATCATAAATCAGGGTCTTTCCCATCTCAATGGACAAAACTAAATGAGTACTTTCAGTTTTGTACAATACGTCGCTCCTGACAGTCATTTACTGCATAACCAAGTGGATTTCCCTCTATACAGCTCGGGATTGGCGTGATAAATTAATGAGTACTATTTGCCATTTTTAATAACCGGAGTGATGAATATAATGACCAATTCAGACCATACATCTGCTCGTTCAGCTTTTAAGATACCGACTTCTGATGTGATGACACAGCTGCCAACGCAATTTTTTGCTACCCTTGTTCAAAATGTAAATCTTGAAATCGCAAGTGGACATGACGTGATCAACCTAGGTCAGGGGAACCCGGATACACCTACACCACCTCATATTGTGAAAACACTGCAAGAGTCGGCTGAAAATCCCCTCTACCACAAATATTCACCCTTTAGAGGATACTCTTTCCTAAAGGAAGCTGTAGCCAAACGTTATAAGGAAGACTACAACGTTGATCTGGATCCCGAGACTGAAGTTGCCATTTTGTTCGGGGGCAAAACAGGTCTGGTTCAGTTACCCCAGGTACTGCTTAACCCTGGCGACACCGTTCTCGTTCCCGATCCGGGCTACCCGGATTACTGGTCTGGTGTTGCACTCGCCAAAGCAAACATGTCATTTATGCCTTTGCTGGAGTCCAATGCATTCCTACCGGATTATGAAGCTGTCACAGCCGAAGATCGGGAGAAAGCCAAGCTGATGTTCCTGAACTATCCCAACAATCCAACGTCGGCAACGGCTCCACTTTCGTTCTACGAAGATACGGTTGAATTTGCCAGTCGAAATCAAATTGTCGTTGCCAGCGACTTTGCTTACGGTGCGATTGGATTTGACGGACATCGTCCCGTAAGTTTCCTACAAGCCCCTGGTGCCAAAGAAGTGGGCATTGAGTTCTATACGTTATCCAAAACATACAATATGGCTGGATGGCGTGTAGGGTTCGCGCTTGGTAATGCAGAGATTGTCTCTAAAATCAATCTGCTTCAGGATCATATCTATGTCAGTCTCTTCGGTGGGATCCAGGCTGCGGCAACGGAAGCACTTACTGGCTCTCAGGAATGTGTTACTTCGCTGGTTTCACGTTACGAATCCCGTCGCAATGCGTTTTATGACGCTCTTTCCTCGATTGGCTGGCAAGCTTCGAAACCTGCAGGTTCATTCTTCAGCTGGTTACCTGTACCTGCAGGTTATACCTCCGCTTCATTTGCAGACTTGTTACTGCGAGAAGCCAAGGTGGCCGTAGCACCAGGTATTGGTTTTGGTTCACATGGTGAAGGCTATGTGCGCGCAGGACTGCTAAGTGATGAAAACCGATTACGCGAAGCTGTGGAACGGATAGGCAAGCTGCATTTATTCAATTAATTTACAGGACCATAACCCCTTTGCATATGCCAAGTTTCCATGGTATGTTATAAGAAATATTGAACGAAACGTGATGACGGGACCAGTAAGAGAATATCAGTCGCGCCCAGAGAGTAAATTCCACCCTGCTGAAAGAATTTACCGCGACTCTTCTCTGAAACCTACCCCTGAGCGGCCTGTTACGTACAGGACAGTGCCTTCTGTTACAGGGCATGAAGCCGGATGATCTATTCATCAATAAAGGTGGTACCGCGGAAGTAACGAACTTTCGTCCTTTTTAACTAAAGGGCGGGAGTTTTTTTTGTACCCGCTAAAGCCTGCTCCAGAAGCACTTATTAATCATGTTTAAGGAAGTGAAACCATGACTTCACGTATTGTAGTTAAGATTGGAAGCAGCTCGCTTACAACGGAAGAGGGCGGTCTGGATCGCAGTTCGATCACTTTTTTTGCCGGAGAAATTGCAGCATTGGCTGATCAGGGCCATGAAGTGCTCTTGGTCACCTCTGGAGCGGTAGCAGCCGGATTCCGGGAGATCGGTTACCCTCAGCGGCCCAAACAGCTGCATGAAAAACAAGCGGCAGCGGCCGTTGGGCAGGCATTACTGATGCAGGCATATCAACAGGCTTTTGCAGCGCACCGCGTTACTACGGCGCAAATTCTGTTAACTCGTACAGACTTTCACAGTCGTAAGCGCATGGGGAATGCAGGCATGACCGTAGAAGAGCTACTCAAACAGCGAGTGATTCCGATTTTTAATGAGAATGATACGGTATCGGTGGACGAATTGAAGTTTGGTGATAATGATCTGTTGTCTGCATTGGTTGCAAACCTGGTGAAGGCACAGCATCTGATCATTCTCACCGATACCAACGGGCTGTACACCGCCGATCCGCGCAAAGATCCTTCTGCTGTACGTTACGACCGGATCCCCGAAATAACGGCTGAGATCTACGCGTTTGCCGGCGGTTCAGGATCATCGGTTGGCACAGGCGGCATGCGATCCAAAGTCGATGCAGCCAAGGTTGCTACGCGTGGAGGCGTACCCGTATTTGTGGGAAGTGTGAAAGAACCTGGAGATATGCAACAGGCGGTTGATGGCACGGGTAAAGGAACTTACTTTGAGACACGACTCGCTTCGCTATCCCGTAAAAAGCAGTGGCTCGGCTTCATGTCTACTCCGCTGGGTACAGTCGTTGTGGATGATGGGGCTGAAGAGGCTCTTGTCCATGGGGGGCACAGTCTTCTGCCTGTAGGAGTCAAGCGGGTACTGGGAACGTTCCACGCCGGAGACGTCGTAGAGGTCATTGGTATGGATGAAACCTTGCTCGGTCGCGGTATTGTCAATTATGATGATGACCAGCTTCGACTCATTGCCGGACTTCCAAGTGGCGAAGTGATGAAACAGCTTGCTAGCATCCACAGACTCGAGGTTATTCATAGAGACGAGTGGATTACGTTAAAATAAACATAAAGCTGTATAGTGGTTAAAATTTTAATTTTATATATATGAGGAGGAATTAAGATGAGTGAAGTCAGAGAAAAAGCCAGAAAAGCCCAAGCCACGGTTCCACAACTGAACCGATTGAATACAGAACAGAAAAATACAGCCCTGCGTGTCATGGCAGATGCATTGATTACGGAGACGGATTCCATCATTACGGCAAATGCCGAAGATCTGGTACGAGGCAGAGAACAAGGCACGCCGGAATCCATGTTGGATCGACTCGCCCTTAATAAGGAGCGCATTGCTGGCATCGCTGAAGGATTACGTCAGATTGCAGATCTGCCTGATCCAGTCGGTGAAGTGCTGGAGACATTCACCCGTCCAAACGGATTACATGTTGAAAAACTAAGAGTACCGATTGGCCTGATTGGCATCATCTACGAAGCTCGTCCTAATGTAACTGTAGACGCAGCCGGATTATGTCTCAAAACAGGTAATGCAGTGCTTCTGCGCGGCGGCTCCTCTGCCCTGTCCTCCAATCGCAAAATTGTGGAGGTGCTACATCAGGCATTGACAACAACGAACATGCCCGCTGATGCGCTGCAACTGGTTGAGGATGCGGATCGTGCTTCCGTAGATGAAATGCTCAAGTTGAACGGACTGCTGGACGTCATCATTCCACGCGGAGGGGCTTCCCTCATTCGTAATGTGGTTACCAATGCAACCGTACCTGTTATCGAAACTGGGGCAGGCATCTGCCATACCTATGTGGATGAATCAGCCGATCCAGTTATGGCAGCCGAAATTGCCATCAATGCCAAGGCACAACGTCCATCCGTATGTAACTCCATGGAAACGTTGCTGTTGCATGCCGCATATGCGGAAGAGCATCTGCCTGCTCTTGCCGAGCAATTCCGTGAGGCCAGTGTGGTCTTGAAAGGTTGCGACACGGTGCGCCGTCTTGTTCCTTCTGCTCTTGAGGCAACCGAGGAAGACTATGCGACCGAGTACAACGACTATATTTTAAATATCCGGGTGGTCGAGAACCTGGACGAAGCGATGCAACACATCGCACATTACGGAACCAAACATTCCGAGTGTATCGTAACGCGGGATACAGCCCATGCAGAGCGCTTTATGCATGATGTAGATGCAGCAGCCGTCTATCACAATGCGTCCACGCGTTTCACCGACGGGTTTGAATTTGGCTATGGAGCCGAAATCGGAATCAGTACCCAGAAACTGCATGCACGTGGACCGATGGGACTGCCAGCACTTACGTCAACCAAATATCGTATTACAGGCAATGGACAGATTCGTCAATAATATCCCAGCACCAGTTATATAGGAGGAACGATAACTATGAGTCAAGAGCAACAGACGTTACTACAACAGAAGATTACTTTCCACGGAGCAGGCGCGATGGCTGAAGCCATCGTCCGCGGACTGATCTCCCGCCTAGTCGTTCGTCCTCAGGATATTACTATGCTGAACCGCAGCAACCAGAAACGTCAGGAGGAGCTCAGCACCCGTTATGCTGTACATACCGGAACTGCCTCACAATCTCTGGATCATCTTGCCTCCACTCCGGTCATTGTACTCTGTATGAAACCCAAAGATGCTGCCGCAGCGCTGCGCGAACTGGGTCCGCTGTTATCACCTGATCAACTGATCGTGTCTGTCATCGCCGGATTATCAATCCGCACGATGCAGTCCTTGCTCGGTCGTAAACAGCCAATCGCCAGAACCATGCCGAATACATCCAGCACCATTGGGCTTGGTGCAACCGGACTTGCCTTCTCTGCGGAGATTACGGATGAGCAACGCAGTACGGTGATGACCATGTTTGAAGCGGTTGGTATCGTGACCATCGTGCCTGAAGATAAACTCGAAGTGCTCACAGGGATTTCCGGAAGCGGCCCTGCTTATGTATACTATTTGATGGAGGCCATGATTGCCGCAGGTATTCGTGGTGGCTTATCCAGCCAGCAATCTCGTGATCTCACTGTTCAGACCGTGCTGGGCGCGTCACGTATGGTACAACAAACTGGTTTGGAACCGATGAAGCTTCGTAGTGATGTGACATCCCCAGGAGGGGCAACGCAAGCAGCATTGAAGACGCTGGACGAAGGAGATTTCTTTGAAAATGTAATCGCAGCCGTCAACCGCTGTGCAGAGCGCTCACGGGAGATGGGAGCTGCTTTGGAAGGGGATTTAAAATGAATAACATGTGCACAGCCACATATCGTCTGCATGATGATCATGCAGACTTTAGCAAGAAGGCTCAGTCCATCGCGATCGGCATGACCGTTGGTAGCTGGACGGAGTTGCCACAAGCCCAACGTGAAGCGATGCAGAAGCATCTGGGCGAAGTCATCAGCGTAGAAGTACATGAAGCTGATGGCATGGCTGCCGGCGAGCGTTACGCTGATATTACCATCGGATATCCTGATGTTAACTTCAGCCGTGATATCCCTGCCCTGCTCGTGACGGTCTTTGGCAAAATCTCAATGGATGGCCGGATCAAATTGACAAAGCTTGGTTTCTCGGATGGCTTCCTGAGTGCATTCCCGGGACCCAAGTTTGGACTGAATGGTGTTCGTGATCTGCTTGGTGTACATGACCGTCCACTGTTAATGAGTATCTTCAAATCGGTTATTGGACTGGATGCAGATGAACTGCGTGAACAATTTATTCGTCAGGCTCTTGGTGGCGTTGATCTGATCAAGGACGATGAAATTCTGTTCGAGAACAAATTGACACCCATCGAAAAAAGAGTCGAGGTCTGCATGAAAGCTGCCGAACAGGCACGCCAGGAGACGGGTAAGAAGCTACTGTATGCAACCAATCTCACAGGACCTACATCCCGTCTGAAAGAGCAAGCTGAACGTGCCATTGGTGCAGGAGCCAATGCTTTGTTGTTTAACGTATTGTCTTACGGATATGATGTGTTGCATGAACTCAGCAGTGATCCTGATATCAATGTGCCAATTATGGCTCACCCTGCTCTTGCAGGAGCACTGTATCCTTCACCACATTACGGCATGTCGGCTTCAGTTGTACTTGGCCAGTTGATGCGACTTGCAGGTGCCGATCTGGTGCTCTTCCCTTCTCCTTATGGATCAGTAACGATGCCGAAGGAAGAAAATATGGCCATCACGGAGCAATTGCTCACAGCTGATCTGCCTGTACGAACCAGTATGCCAGTGCCTTCAGCCGGTATCCATCCAGGCCTTGTACCGCTTATTTTGCGCGACTTTGGCACAGATGTCATCGTTAATGCTGGTGGGGGTATTCATGGACATCCTATGGGCACTGAGGCAGGCGGACGTGCCTTCCTGCAAGCCATTGAGGCAGCTCAGCGTTCCATTCCACTCGCGCAATATGCAATCGAGCATCCGGAGCTAAAAAGCGCATTGGACCTGTGGGGTGGCGAACGATGAGAAGTGATAAAAAAACAGTCATTTTCTGTGACTTTGACGGTACGATTACTCTCTCGGACAATATTGTCGCAATCATGAAACATTTCAAGCCTGAGGGCATTGAAGCGATTATGAAAGATACGATCGAGCAGAACATCTCGCTGCGTGAAGGTGTTGGAGCTATGTTCGCTCTTTTGCCTGCATCGCAGAAAGATGAAATTGTGGAATTTGTGCTTGGACAAGCGGGGATCCGTGAAGGATTCAGCGAGTTTCTTGACTACGTTCGCAGCGAAGGGATCGAATTCAATGTGACCAGTGGCGGTATGGACTTTTTTATCGAACCGTTACTCGCACCATTTCATATCCCGCAGGATCATGTCTATTGCAACGGAGCTGACTTCTCGGGTGAAACCATTAAGATTGAATGGCCGAATCCCTGCCAGCCTCCTTGTGAGAACGGCTGCGGCATGTGCAAAACAACAGTGATTCGTACCTTCCCGGAAGAACAATATAATCGAATTCTCATTGGAGACAGTCTGACAGATTTTGAAGGTGCAAAGATCGCCGATCTCGTCTACTCTCGCTCCATTTTGACGGACAAATGTATTGAACTTGGTGTGGACCATGTGCCATTCGCTACCTTTTACGATATCATCGAAGATATGAAACAGAAGCAAACACAAGGAGTGCTGTAAACGATGGGCTTTGAAAAGATTACATTGGAACACAAACGTCAGGTCCTTGAAGAACTTGCTGATATTAAAGCGTTGTTCGCCAGTCGTAACTGGTTCCCTGGAACAAGTGGCAATCTGTCGATGCGCGTAGGAGATTTTGATCCGGAGCAATTTTATTTTGCGGTTACCGCCTCAGGCAAAGACAAATCTCTTCGCACACCGGAAGACTTCCTTTTTGTAGACAAGCATGGCAAAGCAATTGAAACAACAACGTTGAAACCCAGTGCTGAAACGTTGATTCACTGCGAAATCTATCGCTTGACGGGTTGTGGCGCTGTTTTCCACGTGCATACCGTGTTTAACAACCTGATTAGCGAATTCTTTGGCGCAGAGGGTCAGGTGCCGATTCAAGGTATCGAGTTGATCAAGGCTTTCAACATCTGGGAAGAAAATGCGGAGATTCGTGTCCCTGTCCTGCCTAACTTTGCAGACATTCCGTCCATTGCTGAATTGGTACCGGATGTACTGGATGCCAAAGTGCCAGGGATCTTGCTTCGTAATCACGGCATATATGCGTGGGGCAAAGATGCTTTTGAAGCGAAACGTCATCTGGAAGCCTTCGAATTCTTATTCGAAGTGATGTACCGTCAACTTCTGCTGAAGGGTGCTACGAAATAGCAATCATTTATTCAAAAGCAAAGCTGGACAATCAAAAACACGCCAGAGGCTGATATACATAGCCCTTGGCGTGTTTTTTTTGTTATGGGATAACAGCGATTAAAAGGTTGCTCTGACATCGTAGTGTCGGTGTAACTATTCTTTAGGTCACTCTACAGTCGATCATCCCGATCCTTGAATAAAAAGAGGCTGTCTGCTCCCTCATCATCTCGTTGAGCAGAACTTTGAATACCCGTCCCCCGTTGCTTGCCAAACAGCAGCTTCAAGCCGCCAAAAATGAGCAGCAAGGATACAATGACGGTGTTCAAATAGGAACGAATCTCATATGTCATAAATGCATTAGGGAACAGCTCATTCAGCTGAGGAATGACAAGCCGGATCGTCAGGTAATATAGACCCAGCGCCGCAATCCCGAATCCAATCAGACGCTGATGGCGGGCCCAGTCCTTGAAGATCGGCTGATCAATCAATGGCTCGCGTCCATAGCGACTGGAGCACTGTAGTCCGTCAAAGAAGCTATAGAACCAGATTAACGGAATCATGAACAGGAACACCGATAAATGAAGCAGGTCCAGAATGTAGATACTGCCGAGAAACAGGAACATGAGTTGCATGCCTCTTTTTTGCAGTCCCAGATACAGATGACCCGCACCTGGGAAGGCTGATAACAGGGTTGCCAGCACTTTGCTTCGCCGTCCAGAAGCCCTGCCCATCTCCAGCTCCTCGAACAACGTACGATCCTGCAATACCTCACCGGCCTGCCTGCGATGCACATGCTGAACCGCATCGAACATACAGTACACCCAAATGACAGGCAGAATGAGCAAGAACATCAGAAATACGGATTCATTCGTAATAGAAGCTACAAAAACCATCATGGCAAATGAACCGAAGAAAGCGATCAGGAATGATAAACCGCGATGCAACAGTCCGAGATGAAGATGTCCCAGACCTGGAACAAAAGAAAGCAAAATCGTAAAAAACCGTTCGCTTTCACTGCCTTTTCGATACATGGGTTGACTATAAGGACCCGAAGGCACGCCATATTCATCACCTCGATGCTGATGATGCATCTCATCTTCATTCATATGCTCCAAGGGATCTCCCTGACCAGCGAATGGTCCTTGTTGATAGGCTGCTCCTTGATGTTGAGCTCCGTAATGTGCCCCATAACCTTGGTATCGAGCATCACGTGGAGATGGTGCTCGGAGCAGAAGTATACTGATATCCAGCATACTGACTCCCCAGAAGAACATGGCACATAGTGCACCAAAAATCATCAAGTCCTGTTGGCCAAACGCCCACGCCAGCATGAATGAGCCAACAGCTGTTCCGAAGAAAAGCAATGGATAGATCACAGCCCTTGCAGCTCGACCCCAATACATAAAACCAAGACCGGGTATCAGGTTTAATAGAAATGCGAGTAATTTATTACGATCTGAGTGCACAGTCGTCATCCTTTCTTTTCAGGCAATGCGAAACCATTTATGGTTTAGGCTTGAAGTTATCCAGCCATGAAGTGGCTGCCTCCGTCCATTTTTCCGTAAAAGACCCTCTGTGGTCGCCATCCTGAAACTTGTGATAAGGTGCTACCTTGTCAAAAAGTCCTGACGAGAGGAAGATCAATGTCAAACAGGCCGCTACCGCATAATGAAACACTTTATGTTCAAGCCAGCGTCGGTTTCGTCCAGCGCGGGATTTGCCCTGTGATTGGGTTGGTTGAATACCCTCAATCCGATGCATGACTGAATCCGCAAACCCTGTCGGGTCATGTAGCGGAGGCAGCTCCCCATGGATACCGAGCGCTTCCAGATAGCTGTCCATCGCTTCTGCGTCTTCCATCAGAAGCTGTTCCATCCGGTTCGCTTGAGTTTCACTCATATGGCCTTCAATATAATCAGTCCATTGTGCAACGGTATACTTCTCCTGTTTACTCACGCCATTCATCCTCCTTCCAATGATTCCGAATCCACTGCCGGGCACGATACAAGCGGGATTCCACAGTCTTCACAGCCACCTGTGCATCACTGGCAATCTGCTCATAATTTTTTTCACTTAGATAATACGCAGTGATAATGTCACGGTGCTGAGCAGGCAACTGATTAATTCGTTCGCGAAGTTTATCCTGACGTTCTTCACGAACGAGACGGGCAAGAACGTCTTCATCCCGTCCGGGCATGTTTATTATTTTTTCTTCTCCACCCAGATCCTCAGCACTTCGTCTGCCCAGCTTGCGTTTGGCATCAATCGCTTTGTGAAAGGCAATTCGGGTTAACCACGTTTTGAAACCTTCGGAACGGTAGTCGGGGAGAGACTTATACATCTGTATGAACGCCTCCTGAGCTGCATCCTGTGCTTCCTGATCGTTCCTGAGTACGGAATAGGCCACATGGTACACATGCTGGCTATACTTATCAATCAGAATACGCATCTGGGATGTATCTCCTTGACGGATTTGTTCGATTACGCGCGCTTCATCAATAACTCTCCCCTCCTCTCCAATACAATAGACGACAGCTTGTGTGGTAACCCCTGCGTGATCCATCAAATTTTTCAAAACAAAGTGAATTCATTGCCTGAAAGGTTGGTGCCGCTGATAACTCATCAACTTATAATCCCAAAAAAAACAGGCACAGAATGACTTCTGGCCTGTTTCTTGTTCTTGCCTACGCTTGAATCAACGTCCACCATTACGAAACCGCTGCGTGTACGCCTTCGCGTCTTGAACGGTCTTGACACGATTGCGGCTCCACTCAAGCAGAATTCGATCGATATACCGGAAATGAACTTTGCCTGCAAAAACCGCTTCCTTCAGAGCCATTAGAATCAATTCCTCTTGATAACGGTCCTGATCCAACCAGCTGGATATCGTCTCACACTCCATTGGAGATAGTGGACGGCCGAATTCTTTTTCAAAGATGGAGAACATGTTTCGTTCTTCCTCTTCTTTTTGAACACTGTTCGAATCTTGACGTGCTGTACTGTTGCTCAGCTGCTCCGCACGGTATGCGGCTACTTCTTCGGCAGTGCACGCTGCAAGCTTGGCATATAATCCATGTAAATCATATCGCTCGTACTGGATGTCACGTTCCTCGTCACGATGCTCGTCAATCGCAATATATCCATCCCTCATCAGACGTTGCAACATTCTGGCAATGCCTTCAGGTGCAAGTCCCATGCGTCCCGCAAGCTCTTCAAGCGTGGGAAACTCATTGAACTCTGCCTGACGAAACCCTAGCAGTTGAATCAGAAGAAGCACTTCTGCATCTGATAGGCCAAGCTGGTGATAATAACGTAACAAAGCATACGGCAGGTGAGCTGTACCCGAAGTCATGCCATAAGCTGCTCCATCCAACCACGCTTTGGATGTGGTGTCTTCCATAGACGCTCCTCGGTTAAGCATTAAGGGTACAGACGATAGAGCATACGTGGGAATGCGATTGTTTCACGTACATGATCCAATCCACAGATCCATGCTACCGTCCGCTCCAATCCCAGACCGAAACCGGAGTGAGGAACCGATCCGTATTTACGTAGATCCAGATACCATTGGTAAGCTTCATCCGAAAGGTTGTGCTCCTCAAAGCGTTGTTGCATCAATTCCGGATCATCGATACGCTGCGAACCACCAATAATCTCTCCGTAGCCTTCTGGTGCAATCATATCCGCACAGAGAACAACTTCAGGACGATTCGGATCTGGTTTCATGTAGAAAGCTTTGATTCCAGCAGGGTAATGCGTGATAAAGACGGGTGTATTGTACTTCTCAGCAATCGCTGTTTCGTGTGGTGCACCAAAGTCTTCTCCCCAAGGAATATCGAAGCCTTGTCCATGCAGGAATTCAATCGCTTCATCATACGTAATACGCGGGAATGGAGCTACGATGCCTTCCAGTTTGGATACGTCACGACCGATGGATTCCAATTCTGCACGGCAGTTTTTCACCACGGATTGAACGACATGAGCGATAAATTTCTCTTGCACCCGCAGACTTTCCTCGTGATCTACAAATGCCATTTCCGGCTCAATCATCCAGAACTCAATCAAGTGACGACGTGTTTTGGACTTCTCAGCGCGGAATGTTGGACCAAATGAATATACTTTACCCAGCGCCATCGCTGCGGCTTCCATATACAATTGACCACTTTGCGTCAGATAAGCATCTTCATCAAAGTATTTGATGTGGAACAAATTCGTTGTTCCTTCCGCAGACGATGGTGTCAAAATCGGAGGGTCCACTTGCGTGAATCCGTTACCATCAAAGAACTGCTGAACAGCGCGAATGATCTCTGCACGAATCACCATAACTGCACGTTGCTTCGTAGAACGGAGCCACAGATGACGATGGTCCATCAGGAAATCAACACCATGTTCTTTAGGCGTAATTGGATAGTTTTCAGTCAGGTGAATGATCTCCACCCCAGTAACAGTCATCTCGTAACCGGACGCACTGCGAGGTTCTTCACGGATAATACCCGTAACATACAAAGAGCTTTCTTGAGTCAGGCTCTTGGCATTGTTCCAGATCTCTTCACTAACTTCACTTTTCACAACAACCCCTTGAATATATCCGGATCCATCACGCAGCTGCAAAAACTGAATTTTACCGCTGGAACGTTTGTTGTTAATCCAGGCACCGATTGTCACGGTTTCGCCCACATGCTCGTTCACATTACGAATTACACAATTCGTATTCATGCCATATCTCCCCTTGGTTCCTGAATTTGAAAATGCAGCGGGCAGGCTTATGCCTGTCCTCTGCACTTCCTTGTCATTCTATATTTACTTTACAGTTAGATTACTGAGAATTCAATACGATTCGGTGTGTATCGCGTGCAATAACCAATTCTTCGTTTGTTGGCACAACGAGAACTTCCACTTTGGAATTTGCTGTTGTGATCCCGCGTGGTTCGCCAGAACGAATGGCATTCAGCGCTTCATCTAGTTCAACACCCAGATAAGTGAGCTGCTCACATACTTTTTGGCGAAGAACAACGGAGTTCTCACCTACACCAGCCGTAAATACAATCACGTCTACACCGTTCATTGCAGCTGCATATGAACCGATGTATTTACGCAAACGGTATTCGTACATTTCAAAAGCAAGCGTGGAATTGGCATCGCCATTCTCCATACCTTCCGTAATCTCACGCATGTCACTGCTGATTCCGGAGATTGCAAGCAATCCACTGTGTTTGTTCAACATGGAGTTCACTTCGCTCACGCTCAGTTCTTCCTTGTTCATTACATAAGGTACGATGGCTGGGTCAAGGTCACCAGAACGCGTTCCCATCATCAGACCTTCAAGCGGAGTCATACCCATCGAAGTATCCACGGATACGCCACCTTTAACTGCTGTTACACTTCCGCCGTTACCCACGTGACAAGTAATGATTTTCAGATCTTCCACTGGACGATCGAGATACTCAGCAGCTGCCTTGCTTACGTAATCATGGGAAGTACCATGCGCGCCGTAGCGACGTACTTTATATTTTTTGTAAAGTACGCGCGGAATAGCATACAGATATGCTTTTTCCGGCATCGTTTGATGGAACGCCGTATCGAAGACCATAACCTGTGGAACACCAGGCATATTGGCTTCAGCCGCACGGATACCCATCATTGCTGCCGGGTTGTGGAGTGGAGCCAAGTCGAACAAACGACGAATTTCAGCTTTGGCAGCATCATCTACCAATGCAGATTCTTTAAATGCTTCACCACCGTGAACAACACGGTGTCCAACAGCTTGAATTTCACTTACAGAATCCAATACACCATTTTCTTTGTGAGTCAAAATATCAATGACTTTACGGATTGCTGTTGTATGTTCCAGAATTTCGCTAACTTCTGTAACATCCTCACGGCCTGTCGGTTTGTGCGTCAGAATGGAGGAATCCATTCCGATCCGCTCTACCAGACCTTTAGCCAGTACAGATTCGTCAGTCATATTATACAGTTGATATTTGAGCGAGGAACTCCCCGCATTAATTACGAGTACTTTCACAGTCGGTCACCATCCTTGTCGTACTTGAAGAATCCTTCGCCTGTTTTAACTCCCAGGTGTCCTGCACGCACCATTTTCTTCAGGACTGTAGAAGGACGATATTTCAATTCTCCGAATTCACGGAACATTCTTTCGAGTGCAGCTTCAACAGAATCCAATCCGAAACGGTCAGCCATTTCGAGTGGTCCATGTTGGAAGTTGTATCCGATACGCATTGCATCATCGATATCTTCAGCAGATGCAACACCTTCTTGCAATACATGCAATGCTTCGTTAATCAGCAGGCAGATCAGACGGGAAGTTACGAATCCAGGGGATTCATAGATCATGACTCCTTTTTTGTCCGCTACTTCTTCTACGAAACGTCTGGTCTCTTCGAATGTGGTATCCGAAGTTTTCAGTCCACGAATAATCTCTACAAGATCAACCCGGGATACCGGGTGAATAAAGTGCATACCAATAACACGCTCTGGGTATTTGGTCGAGCTTGCAAGCTCGGTCAAACTCAGCGTGGATGTATTACTTGCCAGAATGACATTGCTTGGACAAACTTGGTCCAGTTGGCTGAATACTGCTTTTTTCGCATCCAGATCCTCTGAAATTGTCTCAATGACCATGTCGCAAGTTCCAAGTTCAGCTAAATGAGCTACCTTGGTAATACGGGAAAGAATCAATTTCTTCTCGGCTTTTGTAATCGCCCATTTCTCCAGTTGTTTATCCAGGTTCGTTTCGATCATGTCATATGCATGATCCAGCTTTTGTGTTGTGTGCTCCACGAGAAGCACATCAAGTCCTTTGGCTGCGAGCATCTGGGAAATACCTTGTCCCATCGTACCGCCACCGACAACTCCTATTTTTTTGAAAAACATGGTTCTGCTCCATCCTTTCGGTTCTCTATTTCTCTATTGTACCCTGTTCGCCGAAAATTACAAATTTCGACCCAACATATAATAATATCTTAGCACGAGTGAAATGTAAAAAAAAATAACCAGCATAAATAAATTATGCTGGTAAAAGGGCACTGTCACGAAATTGACAACGAAATTGCTCCCCAGACAATACTTCCTCCCGAATCAGGATGTCGAGGGAATTGTCGAAAATTGTCCGTTGTTCTTCAAGCAACCGTTTTGTCTGCTCCATTAGTTCTTGCAAAATCAATTTATTCTCCCGCATGAGCTCCTCAGTTGTGACCATATCCATATTCACAATACCAAGTGAAGTCAACCCGGAAGCCATCATCGTCTGCACCACATTGGTGGCCTGATCGAAGTCATTGCGTGACCCAGTTGAACGTCCACCGTAGTACATTTCCTCCGCAGCCGCTCCTCCGAGTGCAATCATGATCTGCTCCTCCAGAAAGCGCTTCGTATAGAGGAACTGTTCCTGTTGCGGGTTATGACGTACATATCCCAGTGCCTGACCACGCGGACTGAGTGCCACCTGGCTTACACTGCCTGGACGAACGAGTTCAGCCATAATGGCATGTCCCAACTCATGGATGGCGACCCTTTTCTTCTCTTCCACACTGGATTCACGATCTGTCTTCTCACCCATCATGACTTTATCAATAGCCAGGGACAAGTGTCGCTGTTCAATGTTTAACAACCCGTCCCGCATGGCGTATATTGCCGCTTCGTTCATAACACTTTCGAGCTGTGCACCGGAGAAACCATACGATTCTTCCGCTGTCTTCTCAAGGCTGACCCCTTCCAAAAGAGGTTTATTCACCGCATGCAGTTCCAAGATATGCTTTCTACCCTTCTTGTCAGGCAAGTCCACTTGAATGTGACGGTCAAAACGTCCCGGGCGCGTCAGAGCGCTATCCAGCATTTCTTTGCGGTTCGTTGCAGCGATAACCAAGATTCTTGGCGTATCGGAAGAATAGATTCCATCCATTTCCGTCAAGAGCTGATTCAGCGTCTGATCATACTCGCGCTGTTGACCGCCTTCACGTTTACCCCCAATGACATCAATCTCATCGATAAATATAATGGCATTTTCTTTATTTTCCTTGGTGGCACGGGTTCTCGCGTCCTTGAACAAATCCCGAATTCTGCTGGCACCCACACCAACATACATTTCCACGAACTCACTACCTGAGGCTGCTACGAAAACAGAATCCGTGTAATGGGCAGCAGCCTTGGCCATCAACGTTTTCCCAGTCCCTGGAGGGCCCGTCAGCAAGATGCCTTTTAACGGACGAATCCCGAACTTCCGAATTTCTTCATGTTTGATGAGAAAGTCAAGTGCTTCACGCAATTCCTGCTTGGCACTGTCCTGTCCTCCAATTTCTTCAAATGTAAGTTTTGAAGGTCCTTTTTTCTTCCGTTTACGTTCCTGTGCAGCACCTACGGTAATCCCGCCGCGCATTTGCATCATGAACAGCAAAGCTCCGACAAGCACCGCCGCAATCAGAATCGGAACAATATTAACACCAGTAAAAGCAAGGAAAATAATCAACACGGGAAAAAATCCGATGGCAACTTCTTTTGTCCACTTAGGCATTAGGCCACACTCCTATCTGACCGGGCACACGCGGCAGAATAATAAACTTGCTGGCATCTCCGTCTCTGAGACTGACATATACATTGTTGTCATCCATCGCTGTATTTACCTTAATTCCATTGGTCGCCATCTTGGACAGCGTCGGTGTAATCTCGGTGTACTGCTTGTTCTCCATCGCCTGAGCTACGGTAAACATCGCATCCCCCCACCAACTCTCCAGTGCTTCACTGGAATGATCCACGACATCCAACTTAAGTGAACGTGTTCCAATTAGGGTCTGTCCTTCTTTGTGAATATATTGTACCAGTCTGCCCAGATCAACATCCGGTTGCAGATCCAGTTTCAATTGTACGTCATTGCGGTTAATAGTTAATTGAACGTCATTGACTCCATCGTACTGGGTAACCATCTTTTCAATCGGATTCTGCATAGCCACCTGACGATACACAAACCAACCTCCAAACAACACAACGGCTGAAATGACGGCAGTTAAAGCAATAGGCAATACTTTTAGCTTCAAGTGAATTACCCCTCCCAGATATTGGCCTAACCTACTGGCTTATTGGTATAATACGAATATGTGCACATAGACTCCTGCGAAAATTTCGACAGGATTATTTGTTTGCAATGTAACTTTGAGTACATATCTGAGTATATCACATCGTATATACAATTTCGAAGGCGAAAATATGAATAAATTATTAATTTTAACTATTTAAATCAAATATGTTTACAGACAACACAAAGAACCGGTTCAGTCGGATATCCGTCTGCCGGTTCTTTCTAATCATTAATTCATTAGCTAATCACTCTATGTGTTCTAGCTGTTCGGGAGAGTATAGACCAGGTCCACCTGTTCTCCATTGCTAAAACGATAAAAGCGATAGTGGTTATGCGTGCCGTCCTTATAATATACTTGCCACACATATATCCCATTCACAACTCCGGGCATGATTCGCTTAATCTCACCGGCGGGAACTTCAGAACTGAAGCGATTGCGTATTTGCGTTTCGGACATGCCGTTCTGCAGCAGCTCGCTGTGTATAGCGTTCGCCCCTGTAGCAGGTTGATTGTTTGCGTCGAATTTAACCCAGACCATTACATCCTGGTTCTCCTTGTTTTTGCCGATCAGGGTCCAGTAGATGTTGTCAGAGCCTTCTTTATCTCCCCAGATGTACTTTCGCAATTCATCATAGGATGTAATGCCCAGTTGCTCCTGTGCTGCCTGTATGGCGAGCGCTTCTTCCTTGCGCTGGTCCTGCGTGACATAGACGTAATAACGCTGAAGTCCAAACAGAATCAGAACCAGTGCAAGTAGCGAAATCCATATCCACTTCTTTTTTTTCTTCAAAAGCCGAACTTCCTTTCCATATGATGCTCTGTCCTGCAATTAACGAGCAAGCAGACCATCAAATGCCAATTGAGACTCACGCAAAATGCGCTCTTCATCCAGCGTCAGACATTCGCCATGTTTAATCACTTGTTTTCCATCCACCCATACGTGCTCCACATCTTTGGCAGAAGCCGAGTAGATCGTATGTGAGATCAGGTCTGTATGTGGATAGAAATGTGCCTGTTCAATGTCCAGAGCGATAAAATCAGCCTTCATGCCTACCTTGAGTGCTCCGGTATTATTCAAGAAAATGGATTTGGCGCCATATGATGTTCCGAGTAATAACGCTTCGCCTGCTGGTACTGCCGTCGGATCACCGGACACGCCTTTGTGGATCAATGCAGCCAGTCTCATTTCCTCGAACATATCCAGGTTGTTGTTACTTGCCGGTCCGTCTGTTCCGAGTGACACAGTAACTCCTGCTTTCAGCAAAGCAGGTACACGAGCAACACCGGAAGCCAGTTTCAGGTTACTACCCGGGTTATGGGATATAGCTACATCATGACGGGCCAGAATTTCAATCTCTTCGTCATTCAGATGCACCGCATGTGCAACCAGAGATGGACGGGAGAAAAAGCCCAGCTTCTCCAGATGTGCCACAGGACGCAGTCCATAATCAGCCACGTTCTGCTCGACTTCACGAAGCGTTTCAGACATATGTGTATGCAGGGGCAGGTTTAGGTCGTTAGCGACCTGTACAAGCTTCTCTATGTAGTCTGGAGGGCATGTATATGGTGCATGTGGCGAAATAACGGTTGTAATGCGACCGTCTGCCTGTCCATTCCACTCACGCGCAAACGCAGCCGATTCCTCCAGCTTCCGCAATTGTTCTTCTTCCGAGCACAGACCAATTACACCCCGTGCCAGTGCTGCCCTAACGCCGGATTGTTCCACAACTTTAGCCACTTGGTCCATGTGATCATACATGTCCAGAAAAGCTGTAGTTCCGCCTTTCAACATTTCAAGCACCGAGAGTGAAGTTCCCCAATATACGTCTTCCGAAGTCATTTTCGCTTCCATCGGCCACATTTTTTCCTGCAACCATACTTGCAGCGCAAGATCGTCTCCATGACCTCTGAGCAGCGACATCGCTGCATGACCATGCGTATTGATCAGACCCGGCAGGAAGAACAGTCCTTTTCCATCCACTTTGATACAATTTTCGTCTCCATCCGGCAATGTCTCACCAATATGCACAATCTTGTCATTCTCAACAACCATGTAGCCTTGAACCACATTCCATGTTGCGCCTTCATTAACGGCAAATTTGCCGTTGTGAATTACCCATCTATTTGTTGTCATCTTCCTCGTCGTCCTTTCCAGTCTCCAAGTAATAGGCCAAGCTAAGCAGATCCGTCGTAAAGTCAGCATGGTGAATGCGGATATGCGGCGGTGTTTTTAGAATTGTTGGTGCGAAATTGAGGATCGCTTCAATTCCCGATTCAATAAGTTGATCGGCTACATTTTGGGCTTCCGTATCCGGAACTGTAATAATACCGATGCGGATGTTATCCGTTTTCACCGCTTCCGTCAATTCGTTCATTGGTTTTACCGTCAAACTGTTGATTTGACTTCCAATCTTCGGTCCGTAAGCATCGAATACAGCTACAATCTTCATGTTGTCTTTCAGATAAGCGTTGTAGTTGGACAAGGCCTGTCCAAGATTACCCGCTCCCACCAGAGCCACATTAATTTGCTGATCGATTTTGAGGATGTGACGAATTTTCTCGATCAAATAGGATACATCATACCCGATCCCTTTACGACCAAAATCACCGAAGTAAGCCAGGTCTTTACGAATTTGGGCCGGATTCAGATCCAGCCTCTGTCCAAGCTCTTGAGAAGACACCGTAGCCACTTCACGCTGATGCAACTCGCTCAAATAACGCAAGTATACAGGCAGACGTCGTACCACCGCTTCCGAAATTTTATCCGATTTCATTCTTGCTCCCCCTTACCAAGCCCACGATAAAATAATAGCTGAAAAGATGAGCATTCTGTATAAAATCCAAATCAAAGATAATGTGACTTTTTATACAGAATGCTCCTTGTAATTTAGGTTATAAGTTCTTACGTGCAACTGCTTTATTCGCAAACGGAAAGATCTCATAAAGTTTAACGCCAAACTGTAGCGTCATGCAATGATATAACGAACAAAACAACCATTATTCTTGTTCTTTAGCAGGTTTTTCCAACCATTCGGTAATTCGTGGAACCATTTGCTCTGTGAGCATGTGCTCCATTTTGGGACCAGGTAATGAATATAAAAAGAATTTGCCATAGTACGCTTCAATCACGCGTGTATCGTAGACAATTACAATGCCTCTGTCCTTCGCGGTACGAACCAATCGGCCAAATCCCTGCTTGAAACGAATGACCGCTTGTGGCACGGACAGTTTCATGAACGGATTTTTCTTCTGCTCCTGAAGCAACTCACTCTTGGCTTCCACTAGCGGATGATTCGGTGGCTGGAAAGGCAATCGCACAATAGCGAGACAGGTCAGTGCATCACCAGGGATATCTACACCCTCCCAGAAGCTGCTTGTGCCCAGAAGTACCGTAGCTTTGGCATCCTGGAACCTGCGAGTCAGCTTGGAGCGGCTTCCACTGTCCACGCCTTGCCCCAGCAACGAGATGTCGTTACCAGACAACGCTTCTTTCAGCGGATCATATACCTGTCGCAACATCTTGTATGAAGTAAACAGAACCATCATGCGTCCACGTGTAGCAATTGCAGTCTCTGCGAGTGATTGCACCAGCATATTAACAAAGTGCGCATCACCCACACTTCCCTTCACACTCGGGAAATCACGCGGAATCACCAGAAGTGCCTGATCACGATAGTTGAAAGGTGATGGCAACATCGACGTTAACAGCCGATTATTATCGGCGGCTTCCTGCAAGCCAAGCTGCTCAATCATGAACTGGAATGACTTATCGACAGAGAGCGTAGCCGATGTAAGCACAACGCTTTTCTTTTTGTCAAAAAACAAATCCTTAAGTTGTGCACTGACATCTACAGGTACCGCATACAGCTGAAGCGATTTGCTGCGGAACTGGCCGCTGGCTTCCATCCAGTACACCGTTTTGGCATCATCCATACGCATGAAGAATCGTAGATTCTCCTTCAACGTAGTCAGATCTTTCAGCAATCCCGTAATGTCGGTGATCAGGCTATCCGATTGATAATCATCCTGATCTTCTTTCACCTCAAGCAACAATTTGTCCCCTTTGCGAACCAAATCGCCCAAAGTCACATAGATTTGGTTCTCCAGATCCTGCAACTCCTGCCATTTCGCAGGTTTCTGAGAAGCCTTCAGACGTAGGGAAAATTGCCCTGTTTCTCCCGGTGAAGCATCACTTCGTTCAGGCAACAGACCGAACAGGGCATCACTCATTCGATCCCATAACTCCTTGACCTCAAGAGCGAGTGGGAACATCTGATCCACCATGGAGCCCCATTGCACCGAATTTTCATGTCCGGATAATTGCGAACGAAGCATAGGCAGCTGACCATTACGACTGTCTTTAAACAGACGAGTCAGTGTATGAACCAACGTGAAATATTTCATATGCATACCAAGATGCTTACCAGCTACATCCTCCAGATGATGTGCCTCATCGATCACAAGACTCTCATAGGCTGGCAGTAGCTGATGTGCTGCTTTGACATCCGTAAATAATTTGGAGTGATTCGTAATTACGATGTCAGACAACCCCGCCTCATGTTTGGCGCGATGATAGAAACATTTGCGGAACCATGGACAGGATCTTCCCAGACAGGACTCGGATTCGCTCTGTACCGTCTCCCAGAAGTCCCCTCCGCGTCCGCTAAGGTTAAGTTCCTCATCATCTCCGGTTTCGGTCTGCGTAAGCCATACGATCATTTGAGCGGCCGTGAAATAATCCTCTTTGGGTGTGGCGAATTCACGTTTATTGATTTTGTGTTCAAATTTGCGCAGGCACAGGTAATGTCCACGTCCTTTGAATACAGCAGCCTTAAACGGAAACGGAACCACTTGGGTCAGCATCGGAATGTCCCGCTCTCTCAATTGCTCCTGCAGATTGATCGTATGCGTGCTGACCATGACTTTCTGTTCTTGCTTCACACTTTCGTAAATAGCAGGCAACAGATACCCCAGAGATTTACCGGTACCCGTTCCAGCTTCGATCAAGAGGTGTTTCTCTTCGTCCAAAGCTTGCCTTACACTGCTGAACATCTGAGTCTGCGCTTCGCGCTCTTCATAATGATCCAGCGTATCCTTCAGGTTCTCCCGAACCTGGTCCATAAACTGTTCGAAGCTTACACCATCAAGGGGGTTACCCTCTCGTTCATCACGTGGTGCACCAATATCGGTCCAATCACTTACATTAAGAGCAAGCTGACGATAATAGGTATGTCCGTCCAGGTCCTGAATCGGCTCTGCTTCCTTCTCACTGCGCATACCGTCCAAGAACCAACCCAAGTCACTGTCTTCTGGTGCAAACAGGTCACTGAGCCGCTGAATCGTTATGAGCGGTAATTCCTTTAACTCATCCAGACACTTGAGCAGTACATAGGCTGTCGCCAGTGCGTCACTGTCTGCCTGATGAGGGCGATCATGCTGAAAACCAAATTCTGAAGACACATAACCGAGTTGATAAGAACCAAGTGATGGGAACGTAATCTTCAGAAAATCAATCGTGTCCAGAATACGGCCAGTGAACGGTAAATAACCGCAACGGTCCAGAGCATTCTGCAAAAAGTGAAAATCAAAAGCAACGTTGTGTCCAACAAGAACCACATCGTTAAGCAACGGAACCATCTCCATCATCATCTCTTCGAGTGAAGGAGCGTCCGCCACATCTGCATCGGTAATACCCGTTAACCCCGAAATAAACGGGGGAATCGGTACACCAGGGTTCACATAAGAACTATATATTTGAGTTATGCTGTAGTCATGATCTATGATGGCAAGTCCGGCTTGTATAATCTCACCGTCGGACTGCGTGCCGGTTGTTTCGAAATCCAATACGGCAAATTTCATTGCAATGTACGGTCCCTTCCATTCCAGTCTATGTTACAGCATAGCAAAAAAAAGGGGATTTGAAAATTAACTGACAAAAAAGCGGTGTCCCCGCCGCTATGCCAAAGGAGGGAACACCGTTTTTTGTCGCCGAATTCCCGCTTAATGAAGGGTCGTCAGCTGATTAGCATATTGCAATTTTCCCCTGTTCAACCTGCAAGCTTCCATGTTGTACAGTGGTTCGGTCAATGTTGGGTCATACTGAAGGGCCTGTGCAAAGAGTGAACATGCAGCTTCGGGATTCGCAAGTTTGACTTGAATACAGCCCAGGGCGTTACACACAAGCCCTTTTAAGCGAGGTGAACCCTTAAGGTACATGATCTGCTGCAAATGTGTCCCGGCTTCCGCCATTTGTTCCAGATTCAGATACGCGAGCGCCAGGTAAAAACGAGTCAATGCACTCTCCGGATGGTCGGTCACAACCCGGGAGAACTGCATGATCGCCTGCCGATACATCTGTAATTTGAAATAGCCCTGACCTCGACTGAAATATTCAAGATGGAGTTCAGGCAGAGCGGTAACAGCTTCCTGTTCCGGTTCAAGGGAAGCAGGCTTATCCATCTCCCGCTCCCGCACTTGGCTCATCTTTTCTTCAAACATCAGCCATTCATCCAGCATTCCGTCACTCATCCGCTTAAGCAAGTTCCACTTTTGCAGCAATTCTTGTTTGTTTAGGCCTTCAGCGGAAGGATAGCTCTTGATAATTTCATCTAACATGTCGTTCATTTCTGCGAAAACATGCTGGAACATCGATGCATCCCCACCCTTGAAAAAATGGATTAGTGCAGTGACCTGTACTCATTTTTTGCTTCAAGGGCCGATTTCATTCTCCTTACCAGTCGATTACATAATTGTTGCGTGGACTTCCTGTTTCATCGTTTGTACAGGTTTATTCTGTCCATCTACAAACACAACGGTTGGTTTGTGAGTATTTGCCTCTTCTTGCGACATCATGGCGTAAGAAATGATAATGACGTTATCTCCAGGCTGTACCAGACGTGCAGCTGCGCCGTTAAGACATATGACCCCGCTTCCGCGTGGCCCTGGAATCACATAAGTTTCCAGACGTGCACCATTGTTGTTGTTCACGATTTGCACTTTCTCGTTTTCCATCAAGTCGGATGTTTCCATCAAGTCTTCATCTATGGTAATGCTACCCACATAGTTCAAGTTGGCTTCCGTTACCGTAGCCCGGTGAATTTTGGATTTCATGAGTGTTCTAAACACGGGACAGCACCTCCGATTTTTGCAACCTTATATTGTCAATCAATCTTGTTTTTCCGAATTTCACCGCAAGTGCAATGAGTAGATCGTCACGTCCTTGAACTTCTTCCTGATCTGCGAGCGGCTCCAGACTTGGAAAAGCCTGAATCTCAGCGTAGTCGATAACAGCAAGCGGTGAGCTTGCAATCTGCTCGCGCAGAATACGACGGATATCTGCAGCGTTTATAGCTACACTTGTATCTGCGGCTTCCTGAGCTGCACGCAGTGCCTCCGAGAGAACCAATGCCTGTGTACGCTGTTCAGCGCTAAGATAGACATTACGTGAACTGAGAGCAAGACCATCTTCTTCACGAACAATCGGACAGGGTACAATTTCTACAGGCATATTCAAATCATTCACCATCTGTTGAATGACCGCAACCTGCTGAGCGTCTTTCATTCCAAAAAAAGCGCGCTGTGGCTGTACGATGTTGAAGAGCTTCGAGACTACAGTTGTTACCCCATCAAAATGCCCTGGACGGGAAGCGCCACATAAGCGCTCCGTCAGTTGTGAGACAGATACTGTCGTTTGCGTTGCCTGTGGATACATCTCTTTAACAGAGGGAATAAATACAATATCTACCCCTTGTGAGCGTGCCGTTTCCACATCTCTGGCTTCATCCCGCGGATAGCTGTCAAAATCTTCATTAGGGCCAAATTGAATTGGATTAACGAATATGCTTAATACCACGATATCGCTCTGTTGTCTGGCTGCCTGCATCAAGCTTGCATGACCTTGATGAAGATAACCCATTGTCGGTACCAGACCTACAACGGATGCATTGGACCGAATCGCTTGACGCATCAAGCTTAGCTCCTGTCTTAACTCTGCGATTGTCCGTAATACTTTCATGAGTTACTCCCCACCTTTTCCTTGCGTTGTCCGCCGTACAGTTGATCCAGAACACCATCCGTAGCATTAAATACATGCTCTTCGGCCGGGAACGAACGATCTTTAACTTCTTTCACGTAAGCTTCGATGCTGGTTCTGATTAATGTACCCACATCTCCATAGGTTTTGACAAATCGTTTGGGTGTATACGGAGAGGCGTATTGAACCACATCGTGGAATACCAATACCTGACCATCACAGCCTCGTCCTGCTCCAATTCCAATGGTGGGGATGGACAGTTCCTCCGAGATCGCCCGTGCAACTTCTTCCGTAACCAGTTCAAGCACAATGCCAAACGCGCCTGCAGCTTCTAGGGCTTTGGCTTCGTCCATCAGACGTTTCGCATCCGCTGCATCCTTGCCCTGAATGCGGTAACCACCAATCTGATTAACCGATTGAGGTGTCAGTCCGATATGTCCAAGAACAGGCACGCCTGCTTGCACGACTGCTCTAACGGTGTCCGCTATCTCGACTCCGCCTTCCATTTTAACCGCATGGGCATGCCCCTCTTGCATCAGTCGACGTACACCTTTGAGCGTCTCATCCACGCTGCCATGATACGTCATAAAAGGCATGTCAGCCACAATAAACGTCTTCTCAGCCCCGCGTACTACGGAACGTGTATGGTACACCATGTCGTCGATGGTCACCGGAAGAGTTGAGTTATAACCAAGCACTACATTGCCGAGTGAATCACCAACCAGGATCAGATCGATGCCTGCTTCCTCCGCAAGGAGAGCTGTTGGATAATCGTAAGCCGTTATCATGGTAAGCGGCACGCCATCCTGCTTGTATTTTTTCATTTTCACAATATTCATCGCTTGTTTGTTCGCCATTTTCTGTCATGGCTCCTTTCTTCTTTTCAAATAAAACGCAACAAAAAAACCTTTTAGTTTTCCACTAAAAAGTCCCGAAAAGTCAAAAAAGAGTCACTTGCGATCGTCCCTTCTGTCTCGGTCCTCTTCGGCTCAGAGCAGAATCCAACAACTCACTTAAACGTATTTCATTCTTGCACTGCGGTCTGCTTATATGAAACAAATCAAAGCAGAACAAAGGCTCCTGTTACGGGAGTGCAATTCGGTCTGCATTAGCCGATATCGCCTCACGAACACAGTATACCAAAGTTCTGCTCAAACTTCACGTCTTATGTTCATTTTACCAGTGAAAATTCGACAAATTGTTTACGATTTCCAGGAAATCTCACCAGAGATGATTAGTGTGTGTTCTCCATCGTGTTTCTCCACAAGGAGTGCTCCGGAAGGGTCAAGACCGATCGCCTTGCCTTCAATGACACCATGAGGATTCGTCACTGTAATCTCTCGATTCATCGATACGGACAAGGCCTCCCAAAGGGCTGAGATGACACCGAATCCTTCTTTTTGATACAAAAAATATAACTGTTCCAGCTCAGTTAAAATGGCAGCCGTGAGCTTGGTACGATCAACGGGTTGACCCGTCTCCATCTTGAGCGAAGTAGCAATTGTAGTGAGATCTTCCGGATAATCCTCAGGATCAAAGTTCACATCCACGCCTATCCCTGCAATGCAGTATCTGACTTCATGATCTTCTACTGTGGATTCAAGCAATATGCCGCACACCTTGCGGCCATCAATCAACAGATCATTTGGCCATTTGATTCCTGCATCAGCTCCTGTGCAAGCTCGAACGGCACGACATACAGCCACCCCTGTTAATAAAGTTAATTGCGGCGTATGCTGAAGTGGTACATCGGGACGCAACAGGACACTCATCCAGATCCCCTTACCCGGAGGAGAGAACCATTTTCTACCGAAGCGCCCCCTCCCTCCGGTTTGCTCTTCCGCAATGATTACAGCGCCTTCGGCCTGCCCCTGCTCAGCTAACTTCAGAACATCCCCTTGGGTAGACAAGGTCGAGGTCAGCAGAACAGCCTTGCGGCCAAATACGGTTGTGTCCAATGCTAATTGAAGGGCAGTAGCGTCAATGCTGTCCGGCTTCGTTACGAGACGATACCCTTTGCGAGAGACGGCTTCAAACTCATAACCCATGTCACGCAACTTGTTCACATGTTTCCACACAGCGGTTCGACTAATGGACAGATTACGGCTGATCTCTTCGCCCGAGACGAATCGTCCTTCTGCATTCAATAACATATGTAACAGATCCTCATGCTTGATCATCTGCAACCACCCGCTTCACTTCTGCACTTAGCGCTTCATGCTGATTCGCTATCGTTCCAATCGCCGCTTCTCTTAACAAATGTTTCATGAGTTGTCCCAACCAAGGTCCGCCTTTACGCTGCACCATCTGCAACACTTGTTCCCCTGTGATATCCAGTTCTTTCAAGTCATGCACAGGGATCGATTGACTCCATCCGGCAGCAAGGTCTTGAACCAAAACGACCTGTAATTCTGCCTGGTCAGGCTGATTCCGCCATCCTGCTGGCAACAGAGACTGTATCCGAAGCCAATCATCCGCTGCCTGAACGCCACAAGCCAGAACTGTAACAATCCAATCGGAACGCAGGCTGACCGTATCCTTCTGCTCGTGAACGGAAGTATGAATCAACTGCTCCACCTGAAGCACCCCTGTTATGCGGGAACGATGTTCATTGGAGAATGTCCACTGACGTAATAGAACGTCTGCTTCATCCTTGCTATAACCACCAGCGATCAGGATGAGTGACCAACGAAGCAATACATGCTCGTCTGACAATTGTTCCAGATTGGATAACAAGGTCTTATTGAATCGGCCTGAGCTAACCGGCGCTTTGACGTGCGCAAGCGAGTTACTTCTGTATAACAGCTCCAACCCTCTTAAGGGATGCGGTCCCGACATCATTTTTACCATCTCGGTCCGTACTCTTTCCATCGCTATATGTTGAAGCAAGTCTCTCTGTCTTACAAGACCCTTCCACGTATTATGAGCGATTTTGAAATCAAACACCGAAGCAAACCGAACACATCGGAGCATCCGCAGTGCATCTTCACCAAATCGTTCCATCGCAGAACCTACACATCTGACGCGCTCTTCCTTAATATCTGCCTGTCCACCGAACGGATCAACGATTGTCCCAGTGACGTCCATCGCAAGAGCGTTCATCGTGAAGTCACGCCGCTGTAAGTCTTCCTTAATATCCTGGACAAATTGCACTGCAACGGGTCTGCGGTTATCCTGATATTCGGACTCTGTTCGGAACGTGGTCACTTCAAAGTAATAGCCGCCTGAACGAACGGTAACCGTCCCATGTTGCAAGCCTGTAGGAATGCAGTCGTCGAACAGTTCCATGACTTGCTGAGGAGAAGCAGATGTCGTGATATCCATATCGTCTACAACCCGTTCGAGCAATTCGTCACGCACACAACCGCCTACCCAATATGCCTTGTAGCCATGTTCGTTTAATGTTGTGAGTACATTCTCACTTTGAATTGCCATTTCACGATCTACCTGTGTCCATTGAACCACCACATATCACCTCTTCTCTTGCCTGTTGTGGTATGCACAGTATGATTTCGCCAAGCAAAATGATTAACCGCAAACCGGATTCAAATTCGGAACTTCCCTACCCAGCACCCGATAATAAATCTGTTCATATTCATGCCGGATGGCATCATTGCAAAAGTCATGATGTGCACGCTGGAGACATGCTTCCCTGAACTCCGCAGCCAAACGATCGTCCGTCAACAAACGAATCGTGTTCTCGGCCATGGATTGTGTATCCCCGATTGCGGATAAGAAACCTGTCTTACCATGCAAGACCAGTTCCGGAATTCCTCCGGCCTGTGAACCGATCGTAGGTACACCACAAGCCATTGCTTCGAGCGCTACAAGTCCGAAACTTTCTTTCTCAGATGGAAGCATCAACACGTCAGCCATGGAGATCACTTGAGCAATGTCATCCTGTTTGCCAAGGAAATGAACCTTATCATTCAAACCGAGATCATTTATTTTCCATTGCATCTTCGGCAGATCAGGCCCTTCACCCACAAATAACAGTTTGGCCGGAACCTGCTCCTGTACTTGACGGAAGACCTCTACCACATCCTGAGTTCGCTTTACCGGTCGGAAATTGGAGATGTGCATTAATATTTTTTCGTCTGGCGTAGCGAAGTCTCTTCGCAGACTGGCAGCATCCCGCGGATAATATATTCGTTTATCAATAAAATTATAGGTTAGATCGATTGGACGCTGAATATCCAGCAATTCAACCGTTTCCCGAATCAAATCTTGGGATACGGCAGTAACCGCGTCGCTTTCATTAATGGCAAGGCGGATTAGATCCTTCAGAGATTCATCCTGAGCCAGAACCGTAATATCCGTTCCATGTAACGTGGTCACCACTTTTAGGCCGTCCCCTACCATCTGTTTCGCGAGAAATGCACATACTGCGTGTGGCACGGCATAGTGAACATGCAACAGATCCAGCTGCTGCGACTTAGCCACCTGCGCCATCTTTGTTGCCAGTGACAGATCATACGGTGGGTAACGGAAAACATAATAATCATTTACTTCAACTTCGTGATAGAAAATATTTTTCTGGAACGTACCCAGTCTGAATGGGATACTGTTGGCAATAAAATGAACCTGATGCCCCTGTTCGGCAAGTAATTTGCCCAACTCCGTTGCGACAACGCCAGACCCGCCGAGGGACGGATAACAGGTGATGCCGATTTTTAGCTTTTTATCCATCCTGTGGACGCTCCTTTGATCTCCCGCTTAAGCAGGTTGATATAATGCAACGGAATAATGAAACGATTCGTCTCATTAACACGTAAAATGTGAAATCGTTTATTGGGCAGATGCACCAAATTGATGAACAATGTATGGTGTAATTGTAGCAAAACCTTCTGCAAACGGGATGAGACTGCGTTGTCCGAGCAAGGAATCACGGGCTCTTACACGTTCAATATACCCTTGATTCAATGGAGTCGAGACTACGCCCTCCCCGAGTTCGAATTGGGAACGATAACAGCGCAATGAAGTTTCCTTTTGCTCATAGTGTTCCGAAATATCCACAATCAAATCCGTAGGTCCAATGTCATTAATAAAGTAAAAATAAAGTTCCTTCACTTGCACGGCAGGCATGTCCGGCATGTAGTTCCGAAGCTTGGCATTAAATACAGCTTCCTGCACAAGCTTACTGCAATTCACATGATCCGGATGACGATCTTCCCAATAGGGTGCAAAGACCATCCGAGGAGCATGACGCCGTATTTCAGCTGTTACCGCCAGTACATGTTCAGGAGTAAGGTACAACCCGCGATCAGGAAGACCCAGATTCGTTCGACACGAAAGACCGAGGACGCGGGAGGCTTGCTCCGCTTCCTCGGTTCTGCGCTCTACTGTTCCGTTGGAAGACATCTCAGCACGAGTCAGATCACACACGCCTACTTTCAAGCCGGCTGCGGTATGTTTGGCAATTGTTCCAGCCATACCAATCTCCGCATCGTCCGCATGTGCTCCAAAGATGAGAATATCCAGACTCATTCGGAATCACCCGAATTCAATCCAGCCTCCGGTTTGTATTTATGTACCAGCTCTCTCCAGGCAAAATCGCCACGATCCAGAGCCTTAACCAGAATCTCAGCGGTTGCGATATTCGTGGCAAGTGGAATTCCCTGCACATCACAAAGACGTAACAGCGCATTAATATCCGGCTCGTGAGGTTGTGCCATCAGTGGATCGCGCAGAAAAATAATCAGATCCATCTCATTTTGGGCAACCAAAGCTCCAATCTGCTGGTCTCCGCCCAATGGGCCTGATTCGAATCGATGAATCTTCAGAGACGTTCCTTCCATAATACGAAGGCCTGTTGTTCCTGTAGAATACAATTGATGGTCCGTAAATACAGGCTCATATGCCGTCACAAAGTTAACCATCTCTTCTTTTTTACGATCATGGGCGATAAATGCTATTTTCAACATGACAATCTCCTTTAGTCGATAAAGTGATCAAATCCGTAGATGAGTCCTGTATATTCCATAACCTTTTGTACACCAATTTTAACACCAGGCATATAACCTGCACGTTCGTAGGAGTCATGCCGAATTTTGAGCGACTGTCCATAGTCTCCGAAAACAACTTCCTGCTGCGCGAATACACCAGGCAACCGTACACTATGAATTCGGAATCCGTTGTAATAACCGCCGCGTGATCCTTCAATGATTTCTTCCTCATTTGGATTACCCTGACGAAGTTCCTCCCGATTGGCAGCAATCAGTTCGGCTGTTTTGATCGCTGTTCCTGAAGGAGCGTCCAGCTTCTGATCTCCGTGATATTCGATGATCTCCACATTCGGCATATGCTTGGCAGCCTGTGCTGCGAATCGCATCATCAGAATGGCACCGATCGAGAAGTTAGGGGCAATAAGCCCTCCGATTCCTTTATCTTGGCACTGCTTGTCCAACTGTTCGATCTGCTCCGGCGTGAAGCCGGTAACACCCATGACAGGTCTGACTCCATGACGGATCGCGATCTCAGTATGTGCAAAAGCATATTGTGGCACTGTAAAATCAACCATTACCTGCGGTTTTGTTTCGGCAAAAGCCATTTCAATATCATCAGTCACCAGTACTCCACACTCTGGCAAACCAACAAGTGTTCCAGCATCCGTGCCCGCGCCGGAGCGGTTAACTGCAGCTACAAGCTCCAGTTCCGGGTCTTGAAGTACCAATTTCACGACTTCACGGCCCATTCGACCAGCCGCTCCGATCACGGCAACTCTTATTACTTCACTCATCTTGACTGCATCTCCTCGCTATGTTAGATCATATTGTCGAATCCATTTTCAACTGAACTTGGATACCGTTGTGAAATGAATTCTTACTGTATCGATTTCATACGTTGCTTGATTTCCTGTAACATCTGATGCAGTTGCCCGTTCTGAGGGTCCAACAAAATGGCCTCACGTAACGCTTGAATTGCACTATTAAATTCATTCAAGTCACTGTAAGCGAGTGCTAGCATGACATGAGCTTCTATGGAAAGAGGATCCAGTCTGACCGCTTCTTTCAAAAGCGTAGACGCTTCCACATAATGCTCCTGTGTTGCAATACCCGCCTGCTCCAGCAGCAACTTGGCTCTGGAAGTCAATTGTTTCGCTTCCAACGTCTGCAGGTGCAAAATATATTCTTCTGTTCCTGCCGACAACTCAACCGCCTTGCGCGCATATTCAAGCGCAAGAACCAGATGCTTGCTACGGGCATGCGTAATGGAACAGCGATAATATAATTCCGCATGTTGCGGATGAGCATGAATGGCTGATTCGAACCAACGAATGGCCTGCTCAAAATCATTTTGCAATATACAGCGATAAGCCTGCTGCATATATTCTTCCGGTTTCATCATCAAGCTGACCCTCCCCAATCGGGTGATGGTACAGCATATGTAATCTACGCCTAATCGGTGTTTTTGGGAGTCCACCGATTGGCATCGCGGGTGTTAAATTTATGCATGACTTTATCGTGCGCCTCAGCCAGATCAATACCCAGCGAGTTTGCAAAACAAATCGTGATAAATAAAATATCTCCAAGTTCAAGCTCAATGGAATTGGCGGCTTCGGAAGACTTCTTCGGCTTCTCACCGAACTCGTGGTTCACTTCCCTGGCAAGCTCCCCAACCTCTTCAGACATCCGGGCCAACATGGCCAGAGGACTGAAATACCCCTCCTTGAACTGGGAGATATACTGATCAACCTCACGTTGCATTTCTGCGATGCTTTTCTCCATGAGAACGGATTCTCCTTTTGAAATGATGTCGTATTTGTTCCTAATAATATCAGTTATTTAGATTCACTTCCACCATCATCAGTGACAAATCATTTTTAAAGAATCAATAAACAGGTATACTAGATGGGAATGATTGCTTCTTCATTCTAATTTATCTACAGTGAGGGATCTTATGAGCACTGCCAAAACCTGGGTTCAAGTCAAACTGGTTCTGCCCATCCTTCTGGGTACAGCCTTATATGCCTTTGGGCTTCTCTATTTCATTATCCCCAATCAACTTATGGAAGGTGGCCTCACAGGGGTTACGGTGCTGATCAATTACGCATTCGGCATCTCACCTTCACTTACGACCCTGATTCTTAACGTTCCTCTCTTTCTGATCGGGCTCAAAATTTTGGGCGGCAGACAGATGATCTATACGGGTATCGGAATTGGGGCATTGACCGTTTTCCTATGGTTATTCGAAAAGTTGATTCATCTGGGCTGGATTGAACCACTACATACCGAGAATGACCTCCTGCTCGCAGCCCTGTATGCAGGTGTTACGCTTGGAGCCGGTCTTGGCATCGTATTTCGTTGGGGCGGAACAACCGGCGGGTCAGACATCATTGCTCGCATTCTTAACCGTAAGTATGGATGGAGTATGGGACGGGTATTGCTGGGCATTGACTTCGTCATCATCGGGCTCTCTCTCATCTACATCCCCAAAGAAAAAATTCTGTATACGCTCGTAGCTGTATTTATCGCTTCCAAAGTTATCGACTTTATTCAAGAAGGTGCATATTCTGCCCGGGCATTTATGATCATCAGTGACCACGCACCTGAGATTGCCGATCAGATCACACGGGACATGGATCGTGGTGTCACCCTCATTCCAGCCATTGGCGCGTACTCCAAACAAGCCAAGCACATGGCCTACTGTGTTATTTCCAGGCAAGAGTTCAGGCGATTGCAGACGATTGTACGTTCCATTGATCCCAGAGCTTTTGTCATCATCAGCGATGTTCATGATGTACATGGAGAAGGTTTCAAAGAAAGTTGATGTTACTATACAGAAACTGCAAAAAAACCTCTTTTCACATGAAGAGCCGTTAGCATGGCTGTTTATGTGGAAAGAGGTTTTTTTAATATACAACGATCAGGTCAATAAGCCATTAGCGCCGAAAAGGAAAAATCCCCTGCTGCTGCGCACGATATTTACGGTATCCGGCGTAACTTAGTGTCGCCACAATGACCGAACTGATGAGCAACCCAGCTGCCCTGCGATCCGGACCCTGTACAAATGGTACGAACGCACTCTCATCCTTCTCCCGACCAAATAACTGGTTCACCAGTTCCTCACCATGGCCCACCATGTTCTTTAACTGAGCCAGATCTGGCTGCTTTGCAGTGGTAAGCCCTTTGGTATGAGATAACCAAGCGTCCATCTGAGCAATTTCATACGGTTCGCGGCGAATCATTGCCGCAGGACGAATCGTCTCATAATGCTCCTCCAAAACGGCATAGCGGTTTGCCAGTACGGCCGCAGTTTGACCCTGATTTGTAGCATCGGACAAAGCGTCCAGATCGTTTTTCACGATTTTATAATACTGAAGCCATAAAGACTTGGTTGGATTGGCAAGACTATCTGCTGCAAGTCTGAGTTTGGCAGAGGACTGCTGAAGAGAAGCATCGTCATTTTTCACCTTCACAACCGCTTGTTTCACTTCAACTATCGTTTCGGACAAGGCGTGAATGCCCTCAACTGTCGTTTGTCCCTCAAAGGAGATATGCTCCAGACTTTGACTGATGCGCAGAATGCTTCCTCGTACTTCTTCAATATTATTCTCGAGCGCCTGACGATACAAAACGGCTGCTTCTTCATTCAGTTGTGCAATTGAATTGCTTGTGGACACTTGCTGATCTGAATTCGAATTCAATCCTTCACTTTGCGCGGATACACGATATGATAAGTTCGTCCAGAGCAGCAGAGCCATGAACGATACCACCAATAAGCCAGTTTTGATCCTGAACGTTCTCTTCATGGACATCCCTCCCACCATCAATGTATGGCGGGGCGCAGTTCCTTAGAACAAGCTCAAGATCGGATATCAGGTTCGTTTCGCTTGTCTGAGCGCAAGCCATGCACACAGAATACTAACTAGCGTCAGTCCGAATGTGAAATTACGAACACCATCTACATGATCGTAGAGGGAGGCGGGTAACCAAGGATAAATATCATATGTATAATCCAACGTATCGTTCAACAGCGTCCAGAGACCTGCAACGACAAGAGCTGCCCAGCGGAAGCTGAAAAACCGTACATAAATAAGAGCTTCAATTGCCATCGCACTATGCGAAGCAATCAACATCCAGTCTTGCCAGTGCTGTGTGCCACCTTGCATCCATCCAGCGAAAATAATAGAAACGGCCCACACGCCATATTTCACAGATGTGACCACGGCAAGCGCCTGAATTACATGTCCGATCCGTTTAATGATGATAGACTGTGGTGGGTACAAGATCCATAGCAATGCTAAGGTGAAAAACAAACTCGCTGTTGGACTATCTGGCACAAATACGACCTGCCACACCGGTTGCTCAGCCAGCGTCATTTTCATTTGCTCTCCGTACCAGATGTATCCGTATACCGTTCCTACTGCATTACACCAAAACAAAAGCCACAGAAAATAACGATTGGTCAGAAATTCCCTACTCCAGAAAAACGATAAAGCCACGTTCCCTGCCCCTTCCTTCATCACATGTTGTGCACGATAACGCGCTACCCCAAAAACACTTCAAAAAACCTGACCGCATAAACGATCAGGTTTCATTGGTTATTTCGATTTTACTGTTCTGCTTTCTGTTTCGCAAGCCATTCGGCTAGATGATTAATTTCTTCATCCGTAACACCTTGAGCAATAGCATTATCGTACTGAGGTTGCATATTGTTATAGCCTTCTTTGATAATGGTCAGAATCTCTTCCTGGCTATGTTTGTCACCTACGCCTCGAAGTGCTGGTACTGAGCCAGCTCCCTTCATATCAGCCGCATGGCAGCTAATACAGCCGGCCTTCTTGTACGTTTCCATTGCAGGGTCATCCTGATCCACGATGGCCACTTCCTGTTGCTGTCCAGGTGCATTAGAAACTGGTGGAAGCCCCTGTTCATGCCTCTCCAGCGCTTCTTCCTCACGCTGAATGTGTTCAGGTTTCTGACCTGTTGCTTCCAACTCATGTTCGTAGTGCGTCCACGCCACATTCGTCAGGTAAAATACAGCAATGACCGACAAAATCATCAACGATGAAGCAATGGGACGTTTATAGAAACGTCGCTCCTTACCTGTGTCCAGGAACGGTGCAAGCAGTAAAGCTCCGAAAGCGACTCCACTGACTCCCAGTACCCCGAGCAGGACGTAATCGCCTGATGCGTATGGATACTTTAAATACTGATACAGAAAAAGGAAGTACCAGTCCGGCATGGGAATAACGGATGCGCTCGGATTGGCCGGATATCCCAAAGGTGCAGGTTCTGAGATCGTGAGAACCAAAATCCCTACCAATACAACGACACCAACCATCCATTCTTTCAGTAGGAAGTTGGGAATAAAAGCTTCTGATTTGCCGGGATACGCCGTGTAATCAGGCGGGGTAATAAATCCCGCCCCTTTACGTACGCGTGAATCACCGACAAAGATAACCTTTTCCTCATCATCCTTCTTATGTCCGTGAGCCATTGCGATTCCTCCCTTCTCAGTTTATAGTGGTCCCGAAATGCCCTGTCTGCGGATCATGATAAAGTGTCCGACCAGAAGCACCAGAAGCACCGCGGGGAGGAAGAATACGTGCAGGGCAAAGAATCGGGTTAGTGTCTGTGCACCGACAATCGTACCGCCTTGCAGGAATTCTTTAATGATTGGTCCCAGCCAAGGAACCGTATTGGCAATCTCCAGTGTTACTTTTGTTGCAAAATAGGCTTTGTTGTCCCATGGTAGCAAGTACCCTGTCAGCCCCAGGCCCAGCATGACGAAAAAGATCAGCATGCCGACAACCCAGTTCATTTCGCGCGGTGCTTTGTAAGAGCCTGTAAAGAACACACGCATCGTATGTAAGAACATCATTACGATAACCAGACTGGCTCCCCAGTGGTGCATGCCGCGAACAATTTGGCCGAAGGCTACTTTGGTTTGCAGGTACTCCACACTTGCGTAGGCATTGATAATATCAGGTACGTAATACATGGTCAGGAACATGCCTGACAGAATCTGAATAACAGTAATAAAGAACGTCAATCCACCAAAGCAGTACACGAATGCGGAAAAGTGATGAGCCGGATTTACATGCTCTGGAACTTCATGATCCGCAACGTCCCGCCAGATTGGCGTGATGTCAAGACGCTCGTCAATCCAGTCATAGACATTTTTAAACATCTGCGTTCACGCCTCCTAATTCACTCGGGTGTTCGGAACAATGTCGCCCAGATATACCCAACCCTGCTCTTCCTTGACTACGTACTCATCCAGCGGTTTGGGGGCTACGGCAAGATTCTTCCCTTCCTTGTCATAGTGCGCGCCATGGCAGGGGCAATGATACTCGTCTGGATAACTTTTGTCACTATTCCAGCCTACTGTACATCCTAGATGTTTACAGATAGGTGAGAGCGCATAAATTTTACCCTGCTCGTCTTTGCGAATCCACGCCACTAACGATGCATTACTCAGATACCAACCATCCTGTTGTTGAAGTTCAAAGGTGAATTCTTGAGGCTCATTCGTAATTTTGCTGATTTCAGCTACTTTGACAGAGGTGCCTTCTCCCTTATGCTGCAAAATCGGGTCCACCGCAAAACGGACCATGGGAAGGATTGCACCGGCGGCCATGTAGGCTGTAGCTCCACCAAGCGTGTACGTCAAAAACTGCCTGCGTGACATCTCCATGCGGCTTGGCAATTTCAATGAAGCTTCGTGCTGGTCATGCTCACTGCTCATACTGTCTCCAACCCCCTTTTTCAGCCAACTCTCTCAAACGTTTTCATTTTCAGAAATTCCACGACTTACTAGAACATACATAATCATATAGTAGCCCTAGAACACCGTCAAGAATTTGTCACACATTTTTAAGGTTCAATTGTAAGCGTTATTAAAAAAGTGTTGTAAAATTGTCACATTTGTCACACGAAACTCATTTTTTCCACAACTCTCGTATTTTCTCCCCGACAAATCTCGCAATTCCCTCTTCACCAACCTCACGCGTTAACGCTGACCGACTCAAAACCAAATCAGCAGATGCAATTTCCATCCCATCGAACTGACCATCTGATGACATAATAACCACATATTTGAATCCTGAGGATTTAAGCTGTGCGGACAAGGAATTTAATGTCATTGACATTTCCGAATTAGCATAATGAAAGGCTGGATACGTCATGATTCTCCCTTTGAAAGGGATCTCTACCATATCCAGAAAATCTCTCAGCCGCTCCAGTGCTTCGGTAGCTTCAACTGGCGACTGCTCACCGCTAAGAGCCGTGTATGGAATAAGGCATGTATCCAGATAGAGTTGCAGTTCAGCCCAGCTGTCTTGAGTCATCTCACTGAATTTCAATTCCCTATATCCCCTTTCTATCCATTTTATTCCCATATTATATATGAGCATATCTTATAAATCCAGATATTCATTTTGGAATTACACATATCAAAAAAGGAAACACGCATCTGCGCATTCCCTTTTATATCAGAAAAGATGTATGGTGCCCATCAGTTTATGGTCCTCAGTTCATCCGTCAGACTCCGGAAAGCTACTTCGTCTCCGGTAGCTAACGCTTTATCGATTTCCAAATAGAGCTTCTCGCTGCGCTGTTTGCGAAGCGCTTCGTCCCACACCATCTCAGCTGCCAGCCCCAACATGACTTCATACGTAACTTTCATTTTATCCAATAGGATGCACCTCCAAAACGGATTTAAGAGCTCCTATATTCTTTTCCTTTGGTAACATAACCCAGTGAAGTTCTCGACATCCGCTCGAGATCCGCATCAGTCAGCTCACGTATCACTTTGGCAGGTGTCCCCAAGGCCAGAGTATAGGGCGGAATTTTACTATTCTCAGTAACAACTGAACCGGCCCCAATCAGCGTATATTCGCCTATGTCGGCTCCATTCAACAGAATGGCTCCCATGCCGATTAATGATCCTGTTCCAATACGACAACCATGAATGATCGCTGAATGTCCTACCGAAACATCGTCTCCCAAAATCAAAGGTTGATCTGTGTTAACATGTCCGACAGCATTATCTTGAATATTACAGCGGTTTCCAATGATTATGGGAGCCAAATCGGCTCGCAGGACTGCATTGAACCAGACGGAAGATTCTTCTCCCATTCTCAAATCACCGATCAGTTTTGCACCTTCAGCCATATATACTGAAGGGTGTAACTGAGGTTGTAGACCTTTGTATGGAATTATCATCGATATCACTCCTTAATTTGGGAGTGATTTTAGCAACTTGTCCTTCACTTGTCAAACATAATAGGTGTAACGTCTCCAGAGATGGAGCGACAGGATGCAGCAAGTCGTGTGCCCCAGGCTGTCATTTGTACAGTCCGGCCTTCCTCATGTTCGCCAATGCGAACCATGCCAAGATGCAACATCATTTTAACAATTCTATTATCATAGATGGCCTCTGCCGTATCATAATAGAACGGCTGAATAAATGGACCGATCTGACGAAACAGCGATTCGGCGGTTGACCATTCCGAAGCACATTCGCCTGTCCAATACACAATTGAGGACAGATTGGGAATAGCCCCTTTATACAATCTTAACCAAAACCTAAATAGCTGTATCATTTCGGCTGTTTTCTCAGCCCCCAGCTTGTCTTCTCCAGCTGGTGATAACCTTAGCGTACCTTGCTCCTCGTGAACCAGCCGATGGTGAAATGCATAGTCGTAGAGGAGAGCGAAGCGATCCGGGTAATCCTTGAACGAACGGCCATATCCGAATCTCCAACCGGCTTTGCCCACCAATTCCTCACTGATGTGTAGATGCTCCATAATCTGCTGTTGAGAGCGACGGTACATCATGCCTTCAGCGTTAAGGGCAATTTCATGCTGCTGGACAAACTGTAGGAACAATTTGAGATCATCCGCTAATAGATGATACTCATCCCGATACATGGGCGGTTCCGTAGTTTTAGTAATCCCTGCTCGCAAATTTGTGGATAACACATCCCTGAACCTTAATTTCAGATCCTGAGGTACCTGATACAGATATCTGGTCTGCTGCGTCGTCCCATTGAACAACCATCCGCTCTTATTGAAGCGAACGATGAGGTCACGTGGACTAGCGCCAGCCTCACTCTCCTTTTTGTCCATCGATTGACGGGCTATGGCAACGAGTTCTTCCATACCATAGTACTGGCGAGGATCAAACAACAAGTTGTTCAAGAAGCGCTGATCTGCTTGATTCAGTTGACGTACCTGCTGCTCAAAAAAGGGTCTGCTGCCCAATGTAGTGAGAATACTCTGGATGAGTTCATGTTTGGAGTTGGGCTTGCATTCACATTGGTAATAGTCTGCTATTCGATTAAGCTGGCCAATATCGGCAAAAGTAAGCATATCCGCTAGATTCATGGGTCCATCGCCTCGCCCGTTAACTACTTCGACCGCTGATTCGAAGCCTGAAATAGTTTGGTTTTGTAAACATCGTTGACGGAATTCCCACAATCTAAACCTCTTTTTGGAAATCTTTTATGTTTGAATCATTTTCATAATATCTTTAGTGAATTATGAAATTAATTCGTTAATCATACTATGCCTCAAGTTGGTCAATCAGAAGAAAAATAAGAGTTTTGAAATCATATAAAGTCTTTCTTTCCCCATAAAACGCAAAAAAAACAACCCAAGTTAGATTACTCAGGTTGTTTCGCTGTGTCCAAAGACAGATGTCGTGTGCAATTATATAACAGCGGACTCCAGTCATCACGTTCCTTTTCAAGGATCGTCAGTGACAGGTTTCCAATCCGTTCGGTATACCGATCTTTAAACAAGGCTGTTAACAGGTTGGCCAGAAAAGCTCCATGAGTAACAATGAGCACGTTGCCGTCCGGATAGGCAGACCATAGATCTTCCAGAAACGCCAGTGCACGAACCTGGATATCCGCTATCTGCTCCTGTCCCAAGTCTAATGTCTCCCAGGATTTGCCCCAGCGGGCAACCCGTTCTTCTGAAGTAAGACCTTCAATCTGACCAAAAGCCCTTTCTTTCAACCGTGCGTCTGGCTCAAGCAAAGGTACATTCAACAGCCTGGAGATAATCTCGCCTGTTTCCTGTGCACGCGATAATCCACTTGTGATGATATAGTCCCATTGGTATTCTTCCGTCAGCAGACGTCTTCCCAAGCGTTCTGCCTGTTCACGACCTTCTCCATTCAGAGGAATATCCGTTTGACCCTGTATACGGCCCGCCGCATTCCAGTCTGTAAGACCGTGACGAATAAGCCCGATTCGCACTTTCATCCCTCATTTCCCACACGGCGAACGAAAGGTTATTACCTATGCACGCGCACCTTGTTGTTTACGTTTATTCGTTGTTCGATGCATACGTCCAAGAGAAAATAAAGCCATCCCTATTGCTAGTAAAGAAAGGGCCATCCAATACTGAGGATAAGCAGGTCCCATGCTCACAACAAAAGGTTCAATGATGCTTCCTCTGTCCGCTCCAGTCATGTTGTACTGATACAATCCAGAAGACGATGGTCCGCTTCCGGCAACCCCTGTCTCCAGAATACCCGTAGCAACAACCTTGGTTTGCTCAGCTTCTGATACGTCTGGCTTAAACATGGCCATGTACAGAAAGCTGCATAAAAAAATAGCCAGGAACGCGGCAATCCACAAAGACATATGTTTGCGGATCGCAGCAGAGAAACGATTAACCTTTGCCTCTTCCGGCAATAGCCATGGAGACTCCGCATAGATCCGGTCCATAACGTTACGGTTGACTCTCTCTGCCTGTTGTTCTGTCACTGGAACCGGGATGCTATGCAGCAAGATCTGGGCTTCTTCCCAGACCTCAAACTGCTCGGAGCACTCTTCACAACCAGCGAGATGAGCATGAAATGCAATCCGCTGAGGATGAGCTTCCGGCAAGTCCCAGACCAGTGCAAACAGTTCCTGGGCTTCATTGCAATTCATCGGTTCTTCATCCCTTCATATGGCTCGTACACCGGTTCGAAGAAATAAGGTTCCAATTGAGTTTTTACGCTTGATCTTGCCCTGAATAATAGCGATTTCACAGAACTGACGCTCTGCCCAAGAATATTCGCAATCTCTTGGTAGTCTAGTTGATCATACTCGCGGAGTATAATCGCAGAACGCTGCTTCTCCGGCAAATTGTTAATCGCGTCTCTAACCAGCATCACCCGCTCGCTGCGCAGAACAGCATACTCCGGTGCATTTTCCGAAGGAGCAACAGGAACGATCCCGCTCTCTTCAAGTGGGACATTTCCGCTGCGCTGTTTGCGAAGCTCACTCAGTACCGTATTTCTCGCAATGGTATATAACCAGGTTGAGAATGAGGCATCCACCTCACGGAAAGAGTGCAGACTGCGGAACGCCTTATAGAAAGTCTCAGAACAGAGATCTTCCGCAAGCAGCTCCATATTGGAACTTTTCAACATATGATATACGAAAGCCAGTATTTTACGCTGATAACGACTCATCAGCTCGGAATATAACTCCAGGTTACCTTCCTTGATCTCTCGAATCAACTGGGAATCCGTCATTTGAGTGCGACCCCTCCTCGCCCATCCATGTGCTTCTCCCCGTTCGACTCTATCCATGTATTACCGAACAGGCACAAAAAAGTTGCGGTTCTCACCGCATAAAACAGCGTTCAGCGCCATAACTGGCCTTCCCGCCAAATTCCCCTATGTAATGGCAATTTCCCCAACGTTTCTACATTAACAGTATTTATTGTACAACGGTCTGCATCATCCTGGCAAATCCATTACGATCAACAGAAACCCGACCTGTCATTCATATGCGGTCATTTTCACGTTCATGACTTCTTTTTGGACCTTTTTGGCACGCCTTTTGTATATAGACGAGCGAAGTTTTGAAAAGGTTACAAAAATGTGATATTTTTTTTCGATGAAGGTATTTGTCCAGGTAATTGAGTTGAGATGTGAGCAGATAAATGAGATGGGATAAATATAGAGGATGTACATCTTAACATACCGTTGATGGGTCAATAACTTTAAAGACAAAAAAAAGACCGCTTACATAAGCGGCCATTGCTCACGTGGAGCAATACAGTTATTGGATAGGAGTGGAGAGAAACCATACTGTACCCTTATTATATGTATACGTTTTCATTTTGTCAACACTTTAAGTAAAATTGTTTAATTTAATTATATCTTTCGGAAATTCAGGATAATACATCCTTTTTTCTAGGTGAGAATCAAATGAACAACTCGAATATAAGTTTACAAAAAAGAGGGCTTCCGCCCTCCTTCTTATCTTATATCCACACCTGATAGCCTAAGGAATCCAGTAACGTCTTGGCTCGTTCCATATCTTCTTCCTGACGGAAAGACAGGCGCATAATGCCCGGCACATCCACCCGGTTTTCGATAATCTCCAAGTTGCTCAGGTTGATGTCATTCGCCCCAAGCTCAGTTGCGATCTTACCGATCATACCCGGTGCATCCTGTACATCAGTATACAGGTCAAATAACGGCGAAATCATGCCTTTGCGTCGTTCTGGCAATACACTGCGGAACTCGCGGGCCTGACGGAATGCTTCCTCAATTCCTTCACCATTCTTATGCTCCAGCATATCCGTGAAGGCCGTCATTTGGCTGTTCCAGTCTTTAAGCAAACCCAGCAGTACATCCCGGTTGCTAAGCAAGATATCTCTCCATACAATGGCGTCACTGGATGCAATCCGGGTGATATCCCGGAAACCGCCTGCAGCCAGCATTTTATACAACGGATTCGACTCATTATATTCACGCACCTGATTCACCAACGCAACAGCAATAACATGTGGCAGATGACTTATCGCCCCCACGATGTCATCGTGCAGCAGAGGCTCTACTCGCACGATCTGTGCCCGCGTATACGCAAGCAGCTCAGACAACCTACTATAGGCTTCCTCAGGTACATGTTCTGAAGGGGTTAAGACGTAGTATGCATTCTCAAACAAAACGGCTGAGGCCGCATCAACGCCTGCACGCTCCGATCCTGCCATAGGATGACCACCAATAAAATAAGCATCAGTCAACCGCACATGCTCGGCACAAGCGGCAATGGAAGCCTTAGTGCTTCCTACGTCTGTGATAATACATCCTTTTTTCAATGGCAGCTTGGAGAGCTGCTCAAAATAGGATTCAAGCAAACCTACGGGAACGCACAAAAAAATAAAGTCGGCATCCTCTACCGCTTCTTCCAGAGAGAGCGTAGCATCATCCACTACACCGCTCGCTATGTACTTGTCCTTAAGTTCATCCAAGTGGGCGTAGCCCATCACGGTTACACCTGGCTTGCCTTTGAAGCAGAGCGCAAGTGAACCGCCGATGAGTCCTACACCGATCATTGCAATTTTTAGTTTCATGGGTCCTCACTCTTTCATCGCCAGAATTAAGGGCGTGCTACCGCCTTCTCAGCCAGCGTGTTCTCCAGTGCCGTGACAAATGCACGGTTCTGTTCTGATGTTCCGACGGACACACGAATGTATGTTGGGTATACGTGGAATCCCGGGCGAACGATAATGCCTTGTTTGAGCAAGGATTGGAACGCCGTTGCCGAAGGCATGTTCAGATCAACCATAATAAAGTTACCCTGTGAAGGGAAATACGACAATCCCAACCGTGTAAATTCATTTTGTAGGAAATCCCGATCCGTGGCATTCCGCTTCGAGCACTCTTGAACAAACTCCTGATCGAGCAGTGCTGCCGTTGCTGCGACCTGTCCAAAACGTGAAGTGTTAAATGGCTCACGTACGCGGTTAATCAAATCAATAATTTCGGGACGTGCAATGCCGTATCCAATCCGGAGCGAAGCCAAACCGTAGATTTTGGAGAATGTCCGCAGAATGACCAGGTTCGGATACCGTTCGATCAATGGTACACTTTGCGGATATGCTTCATCGGTTACGAATTCGTAATACGCTTCGTCCAGTATGACCATCACATGAGCAGGCACGCGGTCCATAAAGGCTGTAAGTTCCTGCTCGGAGATAATCGTACCTGTCGGATTGTTTGGATTACACACCCATACTGCTTTGGTTTTGTCGTTGATTTGTGCGAGCATGGCGCTCAGATCATGCGTTCCATCCTTCAGAGGCACTTCAATGGTAACGGCACCCTCAATATCTGCATTGCTTTTGTATACGGAGAATGTCTGATCAGCCATGATGGTCTCGTCGCCAGGTAAGAAGAAAGCTCTCGTAATCAAAGCAATAATCTCATCCGAACCACAACCAAATATCAGATTGTTCCGTTCCACGCCAAGATGCTTGGCAAGAACACCAGTCAGCTCAGCTGAGCTACCGTCTGGGTATATGCTTATATTAGTCATTTCTCTCGTAATGGCTTCCAGAGCGGCAGGAGAACTGCCGTACGGGTTTTCGTTGGAGGCCAGCTTGATGACTTGTTCAAGCCCCAGTTCACGTTTCACTTCTTCAATCGGTTTGCCCGGCTGGTACACAGGCAGATTGACAATCTGGGATTTCGGTTTCAACCCAACCGCCTCCTGTTATTGAAATATTGTTGGACACGAATCAGCATGTACCTCACGTGTCCAAAGGGTGTACTTTCAGGACATCCTTATCCCTTTAATTGTGCCACAAAGTTGCGAATTTGCAACAGCCCGGCTGCGCGCGTATCCGGATTTTCAAGCAGAGGAATCGCGTCTTCCACTTGACGAACAATGGCACTACCGACAACAACGCCATCACAGATGCGGGAGAAGTGTGCCACTTGCTCATGACTGGAGATACCGAAACCTACCGCTACAGGGAGGTCTGTCAGACTTTTCACCGTCTCAATGAAGCTTTCTACGCCATCAAAGAAAGAAGCTCTCTCTCCGGTTACCCCGAGGGAAGATACACAATAGATAAAGCCACTCGCTCCCGTCACAATCCGCTCAATCCGTGCATTAGACGTGGGTGCAACAAGCGGCACCAGATGAACACCGGCACGATTTGCACGTTGTCGCATCTCTTCCGCTTCCTCAATCGGCAGGTCCGGAATGATCATGCCACTAATATCGTGTTTGACCAATTCTTCAAAGAACACATCCAGTCCTGTCTGCAACACCGGATTATAATAGGTGAACAGTACAAATGGCAGTTTCACACCTGCCTTACGAGCTTTTGCAGCGGTTTCCATCACAGTACGAATGGTAATCTGGCTTTTCAGCGCACGTTCGGATGCACGCTGAATGACTGGGCCATCCGCCAGTGGATCGGAATAGGGAACACCCAGTTCCAAAATATCCGCTCCCGCCTGTTCTAACTCCTTGATGATATCGATCGTTGTATCCACATCCGGGTCTCCCACGGTTAAGAATGGAATAAGTGCCGTGCGATTCTGTTCCTTTAATTGCTGGAAGGTCTGGTCCATCAGATTCATCCCAAGTCACCTCCCGTGTATTTCATGATGGATTCAACATCCTTGTCTCCACGTCCCGACAGACAGATGACCACAATATCGTCCGCTGTGAGTTCAGGCGCCAGTTTAACAACTTGGGCGACCGCATGTGCGGACTCCAGAGCAGGAATGATACCTTCTGTCCGGCATAGCAATTGCAGGGCATCCAGTGCTTCCTGATCCGTGATTGGTACATATTTTGCCCGTTCAATATCCTTGAGATAGGAATGCTCCGGACCAACACCCGGATAATCAAGCCCGGCCGAGATGGAATGTGCTGGCTGAACCTGTCCATACTCATCCTGCAACAGGTAACTCATAGATCCCTGGAATACACCATGCGTGCCTTTGGTCATCGTCGCCGCATGATACTCGGTTTCGACCCCTTTGCCTGCGGCCTCAACACCAACAAGCTTCACATCTTGGTCACCGATAAATGGATAGAACATCCCGATCGCATTACTTCCTCCACCAACAGCGGCTACAATCACATCCGGCAGACGTCCTTCGATCTCCTGAATCTGACGACGGGTCTCATCACCGATCACACGTTGGAAATTCCGCACCATCATCGGATATGGATGAGGACCAACCACGGATCCGAGCACATAGAACGTATCCTCCACATTGCTGACCCAGTAGCGAAGTGCTTCATTACCAGCATCCTTCAATGTCCGTGTTCCAGACGTCACCGGAATCACTTCTGCTCCGAGCAGCTTCATCCGAAATACGTTTAGCTGCTGACGTTCTGTATCTTCTTCACCCATAAATACTTTACATTCCAGTCCGAGCAATGCAGCTACTGTGGCCGTTGCAACGCCATGTTGGCCTGCACCCGTTTCGGCAATGACTTTCTTTTTGCCCATCCGTTTCGCAAGTAAACCTTGTCCAATGGCGTTATTAATTTTGTGCGCACCTGTATGATTCAGATCTTCACGTTTCAGATAAATTTTCGGTCCGCCCAATCGGCGTGATAATTGCTCTGCATGATACAATGGCGTTTCACGTCCAGAATACTCGCTCAGCAGATAATTCAGTTCCTTGTTGAATTCCTCGTCTTCAGAGAAGTGGTTATATGCCTCCTCCAGTTCAATGAGTGCGTTCATTAGTGTCTCAGGTACAAAGCGGCCTCCGAAGTGACCGAAACGCCCGTGTTGATCCGGCAATTGATGTGTCATGCCTGCTTCACCCTTTCTACGAATGCTGTAATTTTGGCAATATCCTTCACACCTTCAGTCTCCACGCCGCTGGATACATCGACGCCGAAAGGTGCATATGTCTGTATCAGTTGTTGTACATTGTCCGGCTGCAAACCTCCTGCAACGAACAGAGAGATTCCATGACTGTTCGCCCAATCGGCATAGGCAGGAATACGCTCCCAGGCAAACGTTTTGCCGGAGCCCCCTCCATATAGAGGATCATAGGCATCAAGCAATATCGCATCCACGAATTTATCGTAGGCATCAAGAGCCCTTATGGCTGCATCATCAGCTTCCGGACCCGTTTCATCTTTGGGAAAAGAAAAAGCCTTGAATACTTTGGCATTCCACCGCTGCTTCACCTGCTGACAAAATTCCGCAGTTTCGTGTCCATGCAGTTGAATAACATCGAGGTGAGCAACCTCCATAATATGTTCCAACTCTTCGAGCGTAGGATTCACAAATACACCCGCAAGCTTCGGCCGTTCATAGGCCGACCATTCGAATAGTACCGTTCTTAATGTAGCAGCCTGCTCGGGTTCGATTCGACGGCGTGATTTGGCAAAAACAACACCAATGTAATCCACAGGCAAGTTTATCATCGATTTTAGCACTTCAACGTCCTGAAGTCCACATATTTTTACGGCCGCTGGCAGCGGGTTTCTGTGTTCTGACATACTGTCGCCTGTGCCATCGTGTATGGAAGTATTCATCATTTCGGTCCCATCAGATCATATACAGCTGCCTCGACATCATCCTTGCGCATGAGGTGCTCACCTACGAGAATACCGTGTACACCGGCTTGGATCAAAGGTACTGTTGATTCTGGTCCATCAATACCACTTTCGCTGATTAAGGTGACACCACTTGGAATCAATTCCATCAAATCCAGTGTCGTGTTCAGACTGGTTTCGAATGTTTTCAAATTACGATTGTTGATACCCACAAGGGTTGCCTGCGGAATTTCCAATACCTGCTCCAGCTCTGTCCGATCGTGGACTTCAATCAAGGCGTCTAGCCCCAAACTTTTGGCGAATTCCAGATATTGACGAATTTGTTCTGGAGTCAGAATGCTGGCAATCAGCAGTACCGCGTCCGCACCCAGCAATCTTGCCTCGGCGATCTGTCGTTCATCTATAATAAAATCCTTACGCAATAGCGGAATGTTCACAGACTGATGAATAGCCTGCAAGTACTCATTGCTCCCTTGAAAATACGATACATCCGTTAATACGGAGATGCAGTCTGCACCTGCTCGCTCATAAGCAGAAGCAATCTCTACCGGATGAAAGTCCGGACGGATCAATCCTTTAGACGGCGAAGCCTTCTTCACTTCAGCAATAAGACCGAGTTTGCGATTTCGTCTGCTTGATAGTGCCTGTTCAAACCCCCGGGTTGCGGGTAATTGTTCGATTTTTTGGATAGCCTCATCCATGCGAAATGTTTGTGCGAGAACTTCAACTTCTTTATGTTTGGTTGCAACGATTCGATCAAGATACATGACTGTACGCCTCCGTTGTATGAATTAACTGTTCAAGCTTCCCGGCAGCTTTGCCCGAATCTACCGCTTCTGCGGCAAGTGTCACCCCTTCAGCAATGCTATCTGCAAGACCGGATACATAGATGCACGCTCCGGCGTTCAACAGAACGACATCGCGATAGGCACTCTGCTCACCCTGGAAGATCCTCTTAATAATTTCGGCATTCTGTGCCGCATCTCCTCCAAGTACCTCTTCAAGCGGATGCAGAGACAAGCCCATATCACGTGGATCAATATCATAGGTGTGCACTTGACCATTGCGAAGTTCAGATACCTGAGTCGGCGCCGAGATACTAATTTCATCCAGACCATCATGGCTGGCGACGACCAACGCTCTTTTGAGACCCAGACGATTCAGCACTTCAGCAATCATTGGCGTCCGGGAGCGATCATACAGGCCAAGCAATTGGCGATCTGCTCCGGCAGGATTCGTTAATGGTCCGAGCATGTTGAAAATGGTACGCACACCCAGCTCTTTTCTTGGTCCCGCCGCATGTCGCATGGAAGGGTGATATACCTGGGCAAAACAGAAGCAGATTCCGATGTCATCCAGACATTGTCTAGCCTGCTCGCCGTTCAAATGGATGTTTACACCGAGTGCCTCCAATACATCCGCACTTCCTGCTTTGCCTGAAGCTGAACGGTTGCCATGTTTGGCGACCCGTACCGAGACGGCCGAAGCAATGATGGCGGATGCTGTGGAAATGTTGAATTTGTGAATACCCGATCCCCCTGTTCCACAAGTATCCAGCAAACCGCTGCCATCCGTAAGAATTCGTCCGCCCTGACCACGCATGGCTTCAGCAAAACCGGTGATCTCATCCACCGTTTCCCCCTTCATCCGTAGCGCCATCAGCAAACCTCCGATTTGAGCCGGCGTTGCCTCACCTCTCATGATCGAGTACATCAAATCTCGTGCTTCGGCTTGCTCCAGATGACTGCCCTCCAAAATCTTCGCCAGGCCATTTTTCATGCCTTCCTCACGAGTAATCTCAGCAATAGGGGTTACAGGATTCTCATTCATTAATGGGTTTATGTTCATCTCCGGTCTCTCCTCTCTCATTTCTTAGCGGCTGCTGGTGTGACAAAGTAATCTGCATTCGCCAGTCTCAACGTGTTGTCCTTGTCTTTGGCAGGAAACATGGCTTCTGCTGTTCGAATCGCCTTGAGCAATGCTTTGGCTTTATTAACCGTTTCCTCATATTCATTCTCAGGCACAGAATCCCATACGATTCCCGCTCCGGCCTGTACATATGCTTTTCCTTTTTTGAAAATAATCGTACGAATCGTAATACAAGAGTCCATGTTACCGGAGAAACCGAGGTATCCGATTGCTCCTGCATAGGCACCCCGTGCCTCTTTCTCTAGTTCCGCAATAATCTCCATTGCACGCAGTTTTGGTGCCCCGGATACGGTACCCGCTGGCAAGCACGAGAGGAATGCATCAAAGAAATCCTTGTCTTCTCTAAGCTCGCCCGTAACGTTGGACACCATGTGCATAACGTGAGAATAACGTTCAATCTCCATGAACATGTCACACTTCACACTGCCGAAGCTGGATACCCGGCCCAGATCGTTACGACCCAGATCAACCAGCATCAGATGCTCCGCACGTTCCTTCTCATCCTGGAGTAGATCCGCAGCGAGTGCACGATCTTCCGCTTCTGTCGCTCCCCTTGGACGTGTGCCTGCAATGGGTCGTGTCTCCACACGATTTCCGTCTACCTTGACCAGAGCTTCTGGCGAAGTGCCAACGATAATCTCATCATCCATTTTAAGATAGTACATGTAAGGAGATGGATTTAGCGTCCGAAGCACACGATATACGTGAAGTGGAGAAACTTCTGTATCAATGTGGAAACGCTGGGATAGGACCACTTGAAAAATATCACCTGCGCGAATGTATTCTTTGGCTTGCTCCACATTGCCGATAAACTGCTCCTTCGTGAGATTGGAGCGGATATCCCCCAGCTCCACGTCTCCAGGAATGGAGCGCGGATTCAGGTTCTCCCCTGGTCCTTGCTGCTGCAAACGTTCTGCGGCCTGCTCCAGCTTCTCCGAAGTCACTGCATATGCTTGCCGTATCTCATCATCTGTTGCACCGTCCTTGACGTGTACATTACCGACTAACAGCATTTGCTGCTTCACATGGTCAAACACGATAATCTGGTCACAGAACATAAAGCGAATGTCATCCATATTCAGGTCATCCAGCGCGTGAGCTGGAAGCTTCTCATAATAGGACAGCAGATCATATCCGAAGAACCCAATTGCCCCACCTGTGAATGGTGGCAGTTCATCATCTTTCGGGCTACGGTACTTACGTAGCAATGCTTTCAGTTCTTCAATCGGTTTGCCTGGCAATTCACGGGTCTTCCCTGCTTCTTCTACAACAATCCGGCCCTTCTTGGCCGAAATCATCAGGAACGGATCTGTACCGATGAACGAGTATCTCGCCCATTGAATACCACCCTCTACACTTTCCAGCAGGAATGCACGGTCGTTTTCAGCATAACGGCGGAATATTCGAATTGGGGTCTCCATGTCTGCAAGAATCCGTTTGACTACCGGAATCAGATTATACTCATTCGACATTTTCAGTACTTGATTAACGTTTGGCGTTATCATCAGATCACGTCCTTTCAGATTTAGGTAAGTTCAACTAAAGATTGTTTACACTGAGCACTTCGATGACAGAACAACCTTCCGATCACTGTTATCCCCAGATTTTTTTGATTCCCTTTCAAAAGGGAAAATCCGGTGATAGCGTACGCTTCCGATGTAGCTTTCTTTCAGAAAGCTTTTAGGTGAACGCTCCGCTTCTTCAGGTTATTTCTGTCCTCTCCGTTTTTGTATAAAAGTTTAGTTGAACTTATAGGGGTAGAAGAAGCAATTCAATATACGAAAAAAACCTCTACCATCAGGTAGAGGTTTGGTTATAAGCTGTATTTAACAGGGTGATGCTTCATAAATAACAAGTCCCTATACTGCGCTGTCGGATTATTCACAGGTTGCTGAACTGATGCATCTCACATCATGCAATCGGGAAAAATAAATCAGTTATAACACTTCAACTACTCATTCCAGTATTTCATAAAATACGGGAACGTGCGTTATTCGTGTTATATCCAAATATATCAAAACAAAACGTGTCCCAAGACACATTTGCTTCCCTGCTCCTGTTACCTATTCCGTAGCACGACGTACCGTGAATCAGTTGACCGGTTTCTGTTGCCCCGGTTACCACCCACTGGACTCTGCTATATACTCCACTAGCTCAGCTGCTCTCAGCTCAATCTCTACTCTACTCAACTGGTTCTCACTATACATCATTATGATCGGTTTGACAACCCACTTGCTTAAGAGCCAGAAGGTGCTGCCAAATCCGGACGTAATGCCTGTGCACCGTTCAGATACACATGATTGATTTCATTCTGACTTTTATTCGTATTCACATGAACCATGAACCGAATGCACTGCGCCAAGGCGCCTTTAACCGGAACCTCCAATGCACACATGAGTGGTACCAGTTCCCATCCATCCAGTTGGCGAATAGCTTTTGCCGGGAAAGCAGCATCCAGATCCCCAGTTAACGTAATCCACACACTGCAGATATCTTCCGGTTGGATCTCATTGCGATCCACGATCTCCTGCAACAATACAGCCGTTTCCTTCAAAATCTGTTCTTCGTTGTTCTGCGTGACTGTTGTAGCCCCGCGAATTCCCCTTGTGACCATTGCTGTTATTCTCCCTTCCTAAGCATTTCAATGACGTCCCGAACTGCCGACACAGGTACGTCCTTCACTATTCTTGCAGCCCCAATTCGATCAGGAATGATAAACACCATATGACCTTCACGGAACTTTTTGTCATGCATCATCGCTTCCATTAATGCATCCGTGTCGAGATGCGCAGGCATCGTTGTGGGAAGGCGAAGTGAACGCAACATGCGGACCGTATCTTCATAGAGCCCTGCTGGCGCACCAAGCTTCTCACCAAGCAATGCTGATCCAGCCATACCGATGGAAATCGCTTCTCCGTGCAGGAACTCTCCGTAGCCGGCAATCGCTTCAATGGCATGACCAATCGTATGTCCCAAGTTCAATAGCGCACGTTCTCCATTTTCACGTTCGTCTCTGGATACAATCTCTGCCTTAATACCACACCCACGCTCCAAACCGTATCCCAGTGCTTCCGGATTAAGCCCAAGCAACTCCTCTGCATGCTCCTCACACCAATGTGCAAAAGCCTCATCACGGATCAGTCCGTGCTTCAGCATTTCTGACAAACCTGCCGAAACATCTCGTGGCGGCAAGGATTGAAGTGTATCCACATCATAGAGTACAAGCTCGGGCTGGTGGAATGCACCGATCATATTTTTGGCCAGCGGATGATTGACAGCTACTTTACCGCCCACGCTGCTGTCATGCGCCAAAATCGTTGTAGGTACTTGAACAAACTTGATTCCACGCATATATGTAGCGGCAACAAAGCCAGCCAGATCACCTACGACACCCCCACCCAGGGCCAGAATCGCAGAACTCCGATCCAGTTTGCCTTCGATGGCAACGGTCATCATATCCTGGTATACCGAAAGGGATTTCGATGTTTCACCTGAGGGGACAACCGCCGATACGACTGTATAACCAGCCGTACGCAGCGTTTGCTCCAAACCTGACAAGTATTTGGGAGCCACATTTTCGTCTGTAATAATGAGTAGCGGGCTTTTCTTGGTCAAGCCATATTGCTCAAAATATTGAGGCGCTTGCGCCAATAGGCCGCTACCAATCAAAATCGGATATGAGCGTTCCTCCAACTGTACCGTCAGCTGACGCATATTAGTAATTCTCCAGTTGAGCGTTATAGCTGGCAACGTTGGCACGGATCTCTTCCATCGAATCCCCGCCGAATTTCTCCAGGAATGCTTTAGCAATTTCCCACGCTACGACATGCTCCATAACTACACTCGCTGCTGGTACAGCACAAGCGTCTGAGCGCTCAACCTGAGCCGTAAATGCTTCTTTCGTATCAATATCAACACTTTGCAGTGGCTTATACAACGTTGGGATTGGCTTCATCACACCGCGTACAACCACTGGCATACCGTTCGTCATCCCACCTTCGAATCCACCAAGTCGGTTGGTTGCCCGGTGGTAGCCGCGCTCATCCGTATGCATGATTTCATCATGCACCTGTGATCCACGAATGACTCCGGCTTCAAATCCGATACCAATTTCTACACCTTTGAATGCATTAATGGACATTACGCCTTGAGCGATTCGTGCGTCCAGCTTGCGATCGTATTGAACATAACTTCCCAAACCAACAGGCACGCCTTCAACGATACATTCCACGATTCCTCCGATGGAATCGCCTTCCTGTTTGATCTGGTCGATGTAGCCTTCCATTTTCTTCTCTGTCTCAGCATCCGTGACACGTACAGAGGAAGCTTCTGTCACTGCAATCAGTTCATCAATCGGAAGGTCCTGATAAGGAGCTTCGATCTCTCCAATCCGAAGTACACGCCCAGCTACCTTGATTCCAAATTCAGCCAGGAACTGACGTGCAATGGCACCACATGCCACGCGTACCGTTGTCTCACGCGCACTGGAGCGCTCCAGTACGTTACGCAAGTCTTTGAGATTATACTTGAGTCCACCGTTCAGATCGGCGTGTCCGGGACGCGGACGATGAACACGACGTTTCTCTTCGTCACTGCCTTCAATTGGCTCAATATTCATAATGTTCTGCCAATGTTTCCAGTCATTATTTTGAACAACCAGCGCTACTGGAGCACCTGTTGTATATCCGTGACGGATACCACCAACGAAATTGGCCTGATCCTTCTCGATCTGCATCCGGCGTCCACGGCCATATCCCTTTTGGCGGCGGTGAAGCTGGAAATTCAGTTCTTCAAAGTCAATCGTCAAATTACTTGGCAATCCTTCAATAATAGCGGTCAATTGGGGTCCGTGCGTCTCCCCTGCGGTTAAATAGCGTAAACTCATAATACGTTCCCCCTTTAAACTGTTAAACTTCACATTGCTAAAATCCCATAATTTCTTTGCTTATTATAGTATAGCTGACCGGCTTTGACAAGAAAGTCGACTCTTTCTTGTACTTGGTATACAAATAACCGCCTGAACACATGTACATGTGCTTCAGACGGCTGAACAACCAGTATCGTTATTTTTTCCGATAGAAAAATGTCTCTGCTGTCTCCAGACCATATTGTCCCGGGGAGAAGATCTGCTCCGTACTGCCCACAAACAAAATACCGCCTGGACGCAAACTTGCTGCAAATTTGTGATACAACAGGTTTTTGGCTTCCTCGGTAAAATAGATCATGACATTCCGGCACACAATCAGATCGTACCCATCGTCAAAACGGTCCACCAGCAAATTTTGTTTCATGAACTTGATCGAATTTTTGAGTTGCTCATCAATACGGTATACCAAGCCATCCTGCTTGAAGTAACGGTTTGCCGTTTCCTTTGGCACATCCTTAAGTGAGCGTTCCATATAACGCCCTTCCTTCGCTTTGGCCAATGCACCTTCATCCAGATCACTTGCTGTAATGGAGCTATCCTTCAAAATTCCCATCGTGTCCAAAATCATAGCGAGTGTATAAGGTTCTTCACCTGTTGAACAGGCTGCACTCCAGACTTTGACACGTCGCTTGGAGCCCAGCAGCTCAGGCAGAATCTCGTCCCGCAGCACTTCCCAACGATTGGGATTACGCCAGAATTCCGACACGTTAATCGTCATACGATCAAGAAACTCGTAGAACAAGGATTTATCTTTCTGCATAGCATCAAAAAAGTTAGAAAATGTATGAAACCCGTTTTTGTTGCGAAGTGTGGTCAGCCTTCTTTTCATCTGGCCTTCCTTGTATTGAGCAAGATCAATGCCTGTGCTCTCTTTGATTTTACGAATGAATCCGGTGTAATCCGGGTCTAGTAGTTGTTCTTGCTCCAGCATCGTGTATCACCCTTTTGGCTAATAATTACAACCAGGCTGCGATGCTCTTGTCGTATACCACCAGTTCATCTGAAGCAAAGAAATTCGCTGCTTCACGGGAAGCACTTTCCGGTGAATCTGCCCCATGAATCAGATTATGTGGTGTGTGGCTGGCGAAGTCTCCACGAATGGTTCCCGGAGCGGCTTCCTTCACATTGGTTTTTCCGATGACGATGCGAGCAAGCGCCACAATATCGTCCCCTTCCCACACCATGGCAAATACAGGCCCCGATGTGATAAAACGAACCAAATCATCGAAGAAGGGTTTGCCCTCATGTTCAGCATAATGGCGTTTTGCCTGATCCTCAGTCATCTGCACCAATTTGCCTGCCACCAACTTAAATCCTTTGTCTTCCAGACGGCTAATAATTCGACCGATCAATCCACGCTGCACACCATCCGGCTTCACCATCAAAAATGTACGATCCATCAGCTCACTCCTCACTCACGGTTCAAAGTTAATCACTATGTAAACGCAATCCCTCTGATTGTAACATACATGTCCAAATCCTCCCAATGAGGAATTTCACACGTCTGTTCATGTTCGCGTATGAGTACCTGTGTCAGACCCAATCAACTATGCGTTGTCCAGTCCAACATGTGAGTCGAAGGTCATACAAAATTTAATGTGTGCGTTTAACCACAAAATGAGCGATATCACGCAGGTTTTTGGTCGTCTTGATGTTAGGTAGCTGATCGAGAGCATCGAGCGCTTTCTTCATATATCGGTCAGCAAGGGCTTCTGCTTTAGCAATTCCTTGACTTTGGCGAATCATTCCAATTGCATCCGATGCACTTGCCCGTCCTTCTTCATGTTGGACACGGGATATCTCCTTCAACAGAGGTTCACGCAGATCGGACTCTTGCAGCGCATATAGCACAGGAAGAGTGATATTTCCCTGCTTCATGTCACTGCCAGGTGGCTTGCCGAGTTGTTTCTCGGTACCTACCAGATCAAGTACATCATCTTGAATCTGGAAAGCCATACCCACATTGTATCCGTACGTATACAGCAAGGAAGATACATGCTCAGGCGCACGTGTGGCCAAAGCCCCTAACTGACAGCTAACCGCAATCAGAAGTGCTGTTTTGCGACGAATCCGCAGCAGATAGTTACGGACGCTTTGCCCCGTATTGAAAAAGTCTCGAATTTGCTCCATTTCACCGATGGACATCTGTACCATAGCTTTGGCAAGGATACGATGAATAGCTGGATCGGATAATCCGGCAGTCATTTCAAGTGCCTTACCGTAGATATAGTCTCCAGTGTACATGGCAATCCGATTATCCCATTTGGACTTCACCGTGGGTTTGCCTCGGCGTGTCTCCGCATTATCAATAACATCATCATGAACGAGAGATGCCGAATGAATGAGTTCCAACGGCACCGCAACCAGCTTCAGACGTTCAATGTCATATGTACCAAATTTCCCGCCAAGTAATACAAAAACGGGCCGCAACCGTTTTCCTCCTGCTTTGAGCAAATGAAGCGACGTTTCACTCAGCAGTTTCTGTTCTCCTCGAACACTGCGATACAATTCTTTCTCAATGTAATCCATGTCCTTTTTTAACAACCCGAAAATATCCAATAGTTTCATTCGTTCACCCGTATCAGCGTATTGTCAGTCCATAAATCCATGCTTACCTTCCCCTCCAGCAAGTCGGGCCTGCAGGCATTACGAAAAACCCGGCTTACCGTTCTTGCTTGTGTTTTTCTATAAGGTAATCTAACGTATTCTTCTCCTCCGAATGTCATGGCCGACACCCGGGAATTAAACTCTGCGACTTGTTCTGAAACAAAATACAGAAGTTGCCGGAGCATGGGTCAAGACTGTGGTTCATGAAGACTTACCATCAGCACTCACCAATACCCCGGGATTCGGGGGACAAATAAACCGAGCAACACTTTGGCAAAAATCAGCCTTGTATCGGACTCAGTCGTTATCCCCGTTCATCCGGTTCTCCCCATCTTGTAAACAGTTGATGTGGGATGCGTAAGCTATCCAGCACTTTCCCCACCAAAAACAGAATCAACTCATCCATAGTTTGAGGTTTGTAATAAAAAGCAGGCATAGCCGGTATCATTCGTACACCAAGACGGGAAAGCTTCAGCATGTTCTCCAGATGGATTGCATGAAGAGGCGTCTCACGTGGTACGAGGATCAATGTTCTTCCCTCTTTCATCATAACATCGGCTGCGCGGGACATCAGATTATCCGACGCCCCCTGCGCGATGGACGAAAGAGTTCCCATAGAACATGGCATAATAATCATGCCATCAGCCAGATAAGAACCACTTGCAATGGAGGCCCCTATATCACTCACAGGATGATAGATCAGAGAACCAGCACGGTTGCCGAATTTTTCTTCCAGTACCCCGTCCCGATTCGTCACATCCCAGTCCATTTCTTCTTTCAGTACACGCCACCCTGCATTGGATATGACCAGATGAACGTTATATTCCAAATCAAGCAGCGTTTCAATTAATCGAATGCCATAAATACTGCCACTCGCTCCGGTAATTCCGACAACCAGTCGTTTATTGTCCGGCTGCTGTACCATTTATTTCACCGCCAGATCAATCAGAGTGAAGGTAAATACGATTAAACTAAGCAAACTGTTCATCGTAAAGAATGCCGTTTGAACACGGCTCATATCATTAGGCGAAACAATATAGTGTTGATAGAACAAAATACCATACGTTACCAGCATGCCTGCGCCATACCACCAGCTCAGATCTGTCATCAACAATAACGCAAGAAAACCAATTGCAGTAATCACATGGAAGAACTTGGCGATCTGCAATGATTTAACCAGGCCAAAACGGGAAGGTATCGAATGAAGGCCTTCACCTTGGTCAAACTCCAGATCCTGACATGCATAAATAATGTCAAAACCTGCTGTCCAGAACACAATCGTAACGTACAGAACAATCGCTGTCCAATCCATCGTACCCGTTACAGCTACCCAGCCACCAAGCGGTGCCAAACCAATTGTCATTCCGAGAACGACGTGGCATAGCCATGTGAAACGTTTGGTGTACGAATACAATACCAGCATAAACACAGCAATAGGCAACAGTTGCATGGATAATACATTAAGATTGGATGAGGCCCAGAATAACAAAATAAATGAGATAATGACGAATATAACAACTTCCCCATTTTTCAACAGTCCTGCCGGGATCGCTCTCATCGCGGTACGCGGATTTTTGCCATCAATCGCTTGGTCAATAATTCGGTTCAAACCGAAAGCCGCACTACGTGCGCCGACCATCGCAAGCAATACCCACATGATCTGCATCCAGCTTGGGAAGGTATCATTCACTACCATGGAGCCGAGGATGGCCCCCATAAATGCAAAGGGTAAAGCGAAAAGCGTGTGTTCAATCTTGATCATTTCTAAAAAGATGCGAATTTTCCTAAACATGCTGATTCTCCTTGGTTCCAATATGCAGTGCCGCGATACCTCCGGTCAGAGGGTAGGCCTGCACTTGTTGCAATCCAGTTTCTGCAAAAATGTCTGCCAGTTCCTTCCTTCCCGGAAAAATGGCCAGTGAGTCCGGCAGCCATTTGTACTGCTCAAAACTTTTAGCGAACACTTTGGCAAGATTCGGTAAAACCTTCTCAAAATAAAAATAATAAATGCCTTTGAACGGTTGCCATGTTGGCTTGGACAATTCCAGGCACACAACCATACCGCCCGGTTTGACCACACGTTTCATTTCAGACAACACTTGTCTGAGATCAGGTACATTGCGCAACCCGAACCCGATCGTCACATAATCGAATGAATTGTCTTCAAAAGGAAGTGACATGGCATTTCCTTGTGTCAGGGTAATTTGCTTCTGACGCTGCACCGCATTGATCTTCGTCTGGCCGACTTCGAGCATGTTGCTGCTGAAATCAAGTCCGTGCATGTGCCCTGTTTCACTTGCCTCTGCCATGGCGAGCGTCCAGTCACATGTGCCGCAGCACAAATCAAGACCGGTGTCGCCTTTGGACATATTCATCTTTTTCATGGTGAATTTGCGCCAAGCCTTATGCCTGCGAAAACTTAGAATATCATTCATGACATCATATTTTCCGGCTATACTCTGAAAAACCGAATGGACATATTCTTCTTTCGGTTTGCTCTCTCCGCTCCCCATTCGTCTGTCTCCCCCTCAATCTTCCCTTACTGCCGCATGTGAAGGCTGCAAATATGTTAAGTACGGCTCAAGAATTGCATGTATCTCATGCAAGCCCAGCCGCCCTTCCTCGTCTTGCAACAACAGTTGAATGCGGTGTGTACATTCGCGAAGCTTGTCCAGCAAAACCTCGCCAACCCTATGCTTCAGCACCATAGCGTTCCATACACGTACATCTGGTTCAGACTGACGTAGCACACTGCGCTCATCGTCATTACCGTACTCGTATATGTGCCAGTATGCATAGCTGTGATGAAATTGTTGTTCGTCATTCATCCGCTTCAGTTCTTCCACGATCGTTTCGCAGGAGCTGAATTCGGTCAACAGGCTGTTCCATAAGGACTCTTCCTTATCTTGAATCATGCCTGTAAATGAAAGAAACAGCTGCATCCTCAGCTGTACCGTTTCACGCAAGTATTCATCAGCCGAAACGAGAAGCTTTTTCATCCGTTCATACAGCGTCATCTTGCGTGCGTTCACTTCGGATACAGCAGCACTGAGTTTGCCAATCATTTCAATTTTGCCTGCATGGGCAAGCAATTGATAGAAGCGGCTACTTAAATAATCTCCGGCGAGCACATTCAGCTGGCGTGAACGCATCTCCTGCTCTCTTCGCTCACCGGAAATGGTATCGATTCGATCATGCGTATCCATGGCCAACTGAACGAGCGAAGTTGCAAGAGCATATAGCTCTTGATGCACCTTTTCGTCTGTGCGGCCCACAAATACCTGCAACAGACGTGCCCGGCTATCCGGAAATGATGGGATTTCCGTATGTTGTCGAATCATGTCGTAATCCGTATATTTCTTTGCTAGTTGGGGTACGCGATATGAATTCATTCTCAGCCTCCGAGCCTTAGCATTGTTAAACCATTTCTGCACTACAATCTTATATATTATAGCATATGTTGAACGGGCACGCACTGAATCCTGCTATTCTATTACCCCTGACTTGTCATTTCGAATTGCTTCTTCCAGAGTTCAGTCTCCATCAAATGAAACCAGTCCTTCAATTCATCCGAAAAGGCCGCACTTTTCCAGTTCCGTAATGTTTCAATCGCATACAGGGGCCATTCTCCACGCCGAATATCAGCAGCAAGCAACAGATGTCGTTTATGCATCCATTCATCTTCTGCCATCACACGTAGTAGCACCTGATCCACGTTGTCCAGACTCCGAAATCCCAGATCCGCCACAGCTGCCATATTCTCATAGATTTCAGTGTAACTCGTAGCCGTGCCTTTAACCTTGAGGTCCAGTCTCAAAATGGACTGTTTCCATTCCACTCTTGCAATGGGTGTAGATAGTTGCATGGAGCTTAGCACGTCAACCAGATTGTCATCCGTTAGCTGGACTGGATGATGTGATGCAGAGACAGGTTGTACGTTTTCCCCGCCCCATGTACGCATATGTAAGGTTTGAATCGCAACAAGCAGAAAGACCGCCGCAACCGTTGCCAGCATTGAAGCAGTAACAATCATCCGCGGTTTCATATACGCCTCCTTGCCTTTACCTGTTAGTGTAGTCTGTCCGGTAAAGGCTCATACCTCATTGTACAATGAAAAAAAGCAGGCTATGCCTGCAATCTTCATTTGAGCGTATTCAACATGTCCATTACTCCGATTCAATCTGTCCATGCTTGGTAATCAGCGTGGCTTTGCCCCGGATTTTAATAGCTGAAGTATGGGTGGTAAATTGGGCAAACATCACTTCACCCTTGTCCAATTTCTCGGTGTGGTGAAAACGTGTATCCTGACCTCGGGTTAATCCGATCACCTGGACACCATTTTCCTCTGCCTTAATTACAATATAATCATTGCCGGTTGGATGATCCATCACGCATGTCCCCTTCTTTCGTTCGATAGCGTTAATGATGATTAAGATTGTTTCATTTGTCAACCAGCGCCTTATACGAATGAACCGCAAGAATCAGCTATCTTCGGGTCATACTACAGTTGTACAGCCACAGAAAGGAGAATCTACATGAGATACACCCCTGCAGCTCTTACAGACGAGCATATTCATCAGTTAAAAGAAATTGAACAGCATCTGTCTGCAGTTGCTGGCGAAGAACTGATTCTGGTTGCTTATGCCGGGCAACCGGATGATCCTGAACACTCGGGTAACCAGAATAATCATCGTTAAAGGGCAAAAGAAAAGGCCGTGAACAAGTCACGGTCTTTTTGTCGACATATGGAATATGTAGAAATCTTATTTAATTCCGTCTTTGAGCGCTTTACCTGGTTTGAATGCAGGAATTTTGCTCGCAGGAATTTCGATTTCTTCACCTGTTTGCGGGTTGCGTCCTTTACGTGCAGAGCGCTCGCGAACTTCGAAGTTCCCAAAACCAACCAATTGTACTTTATCTCCGCTTTGAAGAGCCTCAGAGATTGCTTCGAATACGGCATCAACCGCTTTCGTTACATCTTTCTTGGACAATTCAGTCGCTTCGGATACGTGTGTAATCAAGTCTGATTTGTTCATTTGTTTTTCACCTCCTGTATCAATGTCCTGAATGTTATACTGTGTTTCCGTTTTATAGCGAAATATACGTTCATACGCAAAAAATCTACGTACATCTTGAGCGATGAACACAAATCTCCGCCTGCGGTCAACAGTCATTTTCGGCAGAATGTCGCCTGAAACCACGGGGATTTCAGACGCCGAACAAATTTCATACTAATACAGACAGCCCACAATTTCAAGTCCGGTTGCGGTTTAAGACGTAAAATGTAACCGCCAGAGCGAGCACGAGAACCCCACCTTTTACAATATCATGGGTGAAATACTGTACGTTCATCATTGTCAAACCGTTCACGAGTACACCAATCAGAACCGAACCGATGAAGGTTCCGATGACATTCGGTTTACCCGCGCCAAACACAGAGAAACCGACAAACACAGCAGCGACGGATTCCATTAACAACGGTGATCCCGCATCGATTTGGCCAGATCCTACTTTGGAAGCATAGATGATACCACCGATTGCCGCAAATACTCCAGCGGCTACATACGCCAGGGTACGCACCTTTTTCACCTTGATTCCGGATAGACGCGCCGCTTCCTCATTACCGCCCGTAATGTACATCTGGCGCCCGTATTTCGTATACGTCAAAAAGATATGCACACCGACGACCGCAATAAGCAACAGGATAACTGATATTGGCATACCCAGCCATTTACCCTGCCCTATCAGCAGGAATGTCGGGTCCATCTCTCCCGCAGCTTTGCTTCCATCAGGAAACTGCATGTGATTGTAAATGGTATATCCCTGTGCATAGGTTTTATGAATGCCCCCGATGATATACATCGTAGCAAGGGTTGCCAGCAGATCCGGAATACGCAATTTCACGATCAGCAAAGCGTTCAGTAAACCAATAACAGCCCCGATAATCAGTGGCACGATAATGACGATCGCTAGTGGTTGTTGATACCAAATCATTAACGAAGCGGTAACGACGGTGGTCAATGAGACAGTCGCCCCCACTGAGAGATCAAATCCATCAACAATGAGAGATAACGTAACACCAATCGCTACAAACGTAACGATAGAGATCGAGCCCAAAATATCGGTCAAATTACTGTACGTAAAGAAATATGGCAATTTAATGCCGAAAAATGCGATAACACCTATGATAACAATAATCGCCCCATAACGGAACGCAAAATCCAGTGATTTATCCTTCATGATTGCACCTCTTGTCCACCGCTTGCAAAGTATAGCAGCTGTTCTTGGTTGGTCTCGCCCCGTTTGAACTCTTTTACGATAACACCTTCGCACATAACAGCGATTCGGTCGCCGATTCCCATGCCTTCGTCCAGTTCACACGTGAAATAGATTACGCCTTTACCCGCCAGAGCCAGTTCATTGATGATGCGGAAAATGTCACTTTTCGCCCCAATGTCCACACCCTTTGTCGGTTCATCAAAAATAAATACATCCGCATCCGCATTAAGCCATTTTCCAATGGCTACCTTCTGCTGATTACCACCACTTAGATATTTTACTTCCTGTTTCACGGACGATGTCTTGATTCCGAGCTGTTTCACCAACGACTCCGCATTCTGACGCTCCCGCTTGCGGCTTACGAAACCTAGTGTACTGAGGCGACTAAGCAAAGGCAGGCTTAAATTTCGTTCCACGTTCTCCTGAATCAGAATCCCCTGTTTACGTCGCTCCTCCGGTACAGAAACAATCCCCAGAGCTGCCGCATCCGCAGGCTGAGACAGGCGGAGATTACGGTTGTTAAGCCGGATCTCGCCTCCCTCCAGTCGATCTGCGCCAATGAGCAAACGAGAGCTTTCTGTTTTACCAGCGCCTACCAGACCCACCACAGCGAGGACTTCACCTCGGCGAACTGAGAGATCAACACCTTTTACCTTCAATCCACGACGTAGCCCACGCGCTTCCAATAGCAGTTCTCCAACAGGTGCTTCCGTCTTCGGAAACTCTTCTTCAAACGGCTTGCCTAACATCTGTGTGACCAAGTCGTTAATAGTCAGTCCTTTCGCTTCACCAGTAAATACATGTTGCCCATCTCTCATGACCGTAACGCGATCACAGTGACCCGTCACTTCAGCAAGGCGATGGGTAATGAAAATACAGGCTACACCCCGCTCCTTCAGCAGATGAACAATGCGGAAAAATGCATCCGTCTCTTCCTGACTGAGCGGTGCAGTCGGTTCGTCAAAAATGATGACCTTGGCATCCTGAATCAAAATCCGTGCCAGCAATATCATCTGTTTCTCTGCAAGCGTCAGATCAGCCACTTTTTGATGAACGGATATGTCCGCTCCTAATTGCTTCAACGCCTCAACCGCACGCTGTTGCAGCTTCCGCGGACTCTTCCACCAACCTCCAGCAGATGAAGCCAACTGATCCAACATAATGTTCTCCGCAGCCGTCAGCTGTGGTACCAGTGCCGCGTCCACTTCCTGATAGACACAGTGAATCCCATTTGCCTTCGCGTCTCCCGGAGAACTCAGGTGAAGAGCTTGTCCACTCAACTGAATCTTACCCTGATCCAATTGATAGGCACCGGACAGAATTTTCATTAACGTGCTCTTACCGGCACCATTGGCACCCAGCAGCGCGTGAATCTCCCCGCCTTTCACTGAGAAATCCACATCCTTCAGTGCGGGAATGCCTGAAAACTGCTTGTGGATATGTTCCATTTGAAGCAGAGTAGGTGCAGCGCTCATGATGTTAACCTCCAATCGTTCCCTTCCGGGAGTATCCTTTTTCTCATCCATATCTCGCGTGTCTTTATTATGGTTGGAAAAAGCGCGCCTTGCGGCGCGCTTCCCTTACGCTGCTTATTTAGCAGTAATTCCGTATTCGCTCATCCAATCCTTGATTCCTTGTGTACTTCCTCCCCAACCTTCAACGAACTCTGACAGCTCTGAAGTGGAGATTTGTTTATCTGGCAAAGCTTCACGTTGAACATAGACCGGGGTAAGCACAACTGCATCTTCCGTCTCGTCCCCGTTCAGTTTCTGATAAGCATAACGAACTTGTACACGTCCGATGTCTGTAGGATCAACCGCAGCGGAAGCAACCCAAGGGTTTTTCGGGTCCTGAATCATTTGCAGATCCTCATCACTCATATCAATACCATACACTTTAATCTCGTCACGTCCGGCTTGTTGAATGGCACGCGCTGCACCTTTGGCGAACTCATCCCATGCAGCCCATACAGCTGTAATTTCGCCTTTTGGATATTGTTTAAGAATAGCCTCCATTTTGGCTTGAGTATCCAGCGCCGGGTTCTGTGCAGAACCAAATGTAGCTATTTCCTTGATGTCCGGATTTGCTTTCAGGAATTCACCGTATGCGATCTGACGGCGTTCCATCGGTGCGAAACCAGCTACCCATACTTTTACGATGTTGCCTTGTCCATTAATATCTTTTTTCATTTGCTCCAGCGTCAGCTCAGCCATCTTCTGGTCATCCTGCGACAGGACTGTTGCTCCCGGAACACTAATGGCTGCGTCGAACACGACCACTGGAATTTTTTGTTCTACTGCCTTCTTCACACCTGGCTCTAAAAGGGAATCCCCATGATCCGTGAGAATGGCATCGAATTTCTGATTAATTGCGCTATCTAACAAGGATACCATCTTCGCTTTATCATTATCGGCAACAAACGTAGTCAGTTCTCCACCGAATTTTTCGATTTCTTCTTTGACACCTTGTACATATTGCTGTGAGAAAGTACCTGTATTGAATTCCATAATAAGTGCGATACGTTTGCCGCTCAGAGGGCCTGTGACTGCTTCCGTTTTTGGTGTATCATCAGATGCACCCGAAGCAGGAGTTGCTGCCGGTTCTTTTTTGATTCCGCAAGCGGACAGCGCCAATGTGAATACTAATAACACACTCAACCATACCCATTTAGTCTCTTTTCTTTTCATCTCTGTTTCCCCCTGTTCCACTCTCTGTGATCTCGATCACAATAGTTGAATATTAATATAACGGCTAATCCCTAGTATGTAAATGGGTTTTAGTAATTTAAAGCTAAAACTCGCTAAGTTTTTTCGAAAGCATCATTCTTCCTATCCATTTCATCCAAAATCAAGAAATCACGCTAAAAAAGACCGCGAGGGGATGCCCCCTTACGGTCTTTTGATGTCTTACAGAATGATAGCGATCAAGCCACCCGAGCCTTCGTTAATGATTCTTCCAAGCGTCTCTTGCAATTTGTATCTTGCATTATCCGGCATCATGGCAATCTTGCCCTGAATACCTTCTCGCACGATGGAGTGCAACGAACGACCGAACATGTCTGAATCCCATACCTTGATCGGATCGTTCTCGAAGTCTTGCATCAGGTATCTCACCAGTTCCTCACTCTGCTTCTCTGTGCCGATGATTGGAGCGAACTCCGATTCCACATCGACCCGGATCATGTGAATGGACGGCGCTGTTGCTTTCAGACGTACGCCAAATTTGGTGCCCTGACGAATGAGCTCCGGTTCATCCAGAGCCATCTCGGCAAGAGATGGAGCAGCAATACCGTATCCGGTCGTTTTGACCATCTCCAGCGCTTCTGCAAAGCGGTCATATTCTCTCTTCGCATGCGAGAACTCCTGCATCAATTGCAGCAGATGATCCTTGCCACGAATTTCAATTCCGACCACTTCCACGAGAATCTGATCATACAATTCATCAGGCGCATACAGATCAATTTCGGCTACACCCTGCCCCATATTCATGCCACTCAGGCCTGCACGATCAATGAATTCATATTCCATGAACTGAGCAACAACCCGATCCACGTCGCGAAGTCTGCGAATATCCTTAACGGTATCCCGTACGGAATTTTCATAGTTGCTACGCAGCCAGTGAGTCTCGTTCAGAACCATAACCCAGCTCGGCAAGTTTACATTCACTTCATGCACAGGGAACTCATAGAGCACTTCACGAAGTACCCCCGTCACATCATCTTCCGTCATGGTCGCTGCACTGAGTGTCATCACCGGAATGTCGTATTTGGCAGCAAGCTCACTACGCAATTGCAGAGCTTCTTCACTGCGAGGGCGAGTGGAGTTGATGACCAGAACAAACGGTTTACCCACTTCTTTCAGTTCCGCAATAACTCGTTCTTCGGATTCCACATAGGAACTGCGGGCAATTTCGGCGATCGTGCCGTCTGTTGTTACCACAACACCCAGTGTAGAATGCTCCTGAATGACTTTGCGAGTACCAATCTCCGCAGCTTCCTGGAACGGAATTGGCTCCTCGAACCAAGGCGTGGAGATCATGCGTGGACCATTCTCATCCTCGTATCCCTTGGCTCCTTCCACCGCGTAACCTACACAATCCACAAGGCGCACATTGACATCGAGTCCTTCTGCCACCTTGATTTGGACTGCGTTATTCGGTACGAATTTCGGTTCCGTGGTCATGATGGTCTTACCTGCTGCACTCTGTGGAAGTTCATCCACCGCCCGGCCACGATCTGCCTCGTTTGTGATGTTCGGCAATACAATGGTTTCCATGAATCGTTTGATAAATGTTGATTTTCCCGTCCGGACTGCGCCGACAACCCCGAGATAAATATCCCCTCCGGTCCGCTCAGCTATGTCCTTAAAAATGTCCACTTTCTCCAATGAAATCCCCTCCCTAAATTACTCCGAAGGAAAAATGCTAAAGAGCATCCGCTTCGTTTTTTCAATCAGAAGACTGAAATCCCTGCAACGGTAGAGCCGCCTTTGTGAGTGCCCGGAAGTCGTCCGCCGCCGAACGTTGCATTCTGATGAAACCGGCGAGAGCGGCGTTAACTCGTACATGCAATTGGACTAGTATCATCTTATGTATCCGTATGCGGCAATATGACGCGTATTTTTGTTTTTTTATCTTATGGTGATGACATTAGGAGAATCCCCCGATCTCGGACTGCGCGTCTTTATTTCAATCTACTTTATGTGATCCATGAAGCTTTTATGACTGTTACTGCTCATCATTTTAGAATAAAAAAAGAGATATCCCTTGTTTGGAATATCTCTTTTTAAACCATTGGAGCCATGGTGGGTCATACAGTTAGATCATTTAATTTCAATCATACTTATTTTACTGGCTGTGCAACCGGTGCATTATTTTGCCAAGCATAGGGAACCGATTTTACAGGTACGAAGTAGGAGTGTTCCAACAGAAAATCGCGAACATCATCACTCTCCGCCGGGGACACGTCAGACTTTTCCACCGCCTGCATAATGTCAAAAGCATAATCCACATAGACCTTACCTTCGTCATCCATCATAAAAGGTAACGCCTGACCCGAATATACACTATTCAGCGTAATGGAAGGAGTACCTGCCTGAGTAGCCTGCTCCATATCCACAGCATATAACCCCGGATACAGTTCTTCCCCGCTTGGAAGCTTATTGTTATGTACGGACTTATATTGATTAACCATTCGTTGCACATCGTTTACTTTCTGTACGGTCAGAAGATCCATCACTTTAACGGTCGGATTCACTTCTTCGTCCTGAATAAGGAAGTAAGCGCTCCCACCACTTTCAAAAGCAGTCCCCGGTATTTCATCCAGATACCCCAGTTGTTTCAACTTGGGCAGATCCACTCTGAACTTTTCATATTTTGGCGTAGCCATATCTGCAGTGATGATTGGCAAAATCCCCTCATCTTGCTGGAATGTCTCTATCGCACTCTGGATACGACTCACACTTTCCCGATAGGCTATCTTAGGGTCCGAATTGCTTTGGGATGGATACATACAACCACTTGCTGTTAAAGCAAACAACAGGAATAACAGCAGACCGCCCATCTGATGCATATGACGCTGCCGTCCGCTTCCTTCAACACAATTTGGCTTGTTCCTAATCATCCGTATCCTCCTTGACTTACTCATTAGAGAATCAATTTCATAACGCTCAGAACCAGTCGTCTTCCTGTTGCTGACGTTCCAGTTGTTTCCGAATGGCTGCCTTCAGCGGGTCCTCAGGAACATGAACCGATAGAGATCCACACACCTTGGCCTGACAAGATAGTCGTGTACCTGCTTCCAACAGTGAACCCAGCTTACGCTTTTCTGCATCAGTTGGTGGATACAGTTCCGCCCGATGTTCTTCGTCCACGTTCACTTTGCACATCAGGCAAGCCGCTTTACCATCACAACGGGTCGTAATCTTGACTCCGGCACGTCGTGCTGCATGCAGAAGTGTTGCACCTGGTTTGAGCGCTATCGATTTGTTCATAGGTAAAAAAGTAACTTTATAGTCCATTATTTTCCTCCCTCAACCTACTGGGGCCATGCAAAGCCAACGAGCTCTTCCACTTCGGCTCTGAAGCGGCTTGTCCATACATTCTGTTGACTTAACAGTGTCATTATAGGTTGATGTGCATATGGTTGCTCACGCATCTGTCTAGCAATGGGTACATAACGATCTTCACGACCTCGCAGCAGATTAAACAACAACTCATGCGCAAGCGGCATCAGTCGCAGGGTATACGAACCCACTTGTGCTACTGGTGCATGCGGAGCAAGTACATGTTCAATTTCAATACGGTACCAACTTTTGCGAGCCCAGATTTCAAAACCACCAACCAGTTCCAGCGCACATGCTCCAACCTGATAATGGCTCAGTAGAGAAGCATAAGGTCCTGTCTTATCCACTGTAGGCTCGTCAAGCATTTCCCCCGGAGCGATTCGGTGAAGTCCCTTAGCAGCAGCAACATCCGCATAGATATCAATATCTCTAGGAGCCTGTTGCAACTCCACACCCTGAAGCAGCAACCCACAGCTTCCTCCAAGCAACCATGTCTGTGGCTGTGTGTTCCAGGCTTTGGCCGTTTCCAGCAAAGCCGCGTGTAATTCCGGATAACACTCTGTCCGACCCTCCGTATCATGCGGCCCCATAGGCTCACACTCCCCTCATCCGTGTTCATTGTGTCAGTTCTTATGATGTGCTTATGCGGATGTTATCCTTCAGGCATAGGAAATCAGGTCAGAGAAGCGATTCCACCGAAAAAGCCAATCAGCATAATCAAAAATGCAATCAAAGAAAGAATCCCCCGTACAATGCCTTTTGTTTTGGCACGAGCAAACGTAATCAGGAATACAGATAGTCCCATAATGAGGATGGCGACCAATGACAGCCACATCTTGTCCATTGCGCTCATAATCCAGCAGTCTCCCCTTCAGTCCGATATTCATCACTGACACTGTGACAATTGCAACCATTATAACACGAAATTCAGCTTAACTTTCCAAAAAAAAGACAAAAAAGCAAGCCGGCAGAAGCCGACTCGTCTTTTTGTCTTACTGGATCACCTGCACGAGCAGGCGCGATCTATTATTTTTTCATCATCATTTTCATTAACGATTCCATACTGCTCGGATTCAATCCGCTTTTCTTGACCGCACTCACAATATCCTTAACCGTATCCTCAGATACCGGAACTTTCGCCATGGCGGATACTTGTTTGATCAATTGGCGCAACTGAGCTTCATTCTGAATCGTCGTTGGTTTCACCGTACTTGCCAATTTCTTGACGGCACCTTCTGTTATCGTTTTACCCGTTTTCTTGTTGATTGCATTCAGCGCATCTTTGGAAATGTTGTTACCCATTCGTCTCCCCTCCTCCGGCAATACTCATGTGTATAGTATGAGTCCGCGACAGAAAAGGTGAATAAGCTTCTTATTTCACAAGGTACGTTTAGGCTGAATTCAATCAGGAATGCCATTGCTCCCAGGTTTCCAGCTTCATGACTTCCATTTCAGTCTTCGGGTCACGTCCCATCAAGGCTTCAACTGCATCACGCGGCTGTCTCTCCTGGAATAAAACGTGATACAACTGATCCGCAATTGGCATTTGCACACCGTATTTTTGCGAGATGAAATAGGCAGCTTGCGTGGTTCGAATGCCCTCCACCACCATGCCCATGGACTTCAGGACATCATCCAGCTTCTGGCCTTGGCCTAACATGGAGCCTGCTCTCCAGTTCCGGCTGTGCTGACTTGTAGCCGTTACAACCAGATCTCCGATTCCGGCAAGTCCCGAAAACGTTAACGGATTTGCGCCCATCTCCACACCAATACGTGTGATCTCAGCCAAACCGCGAGTTAACAACGCTGCTTTGGCATTATCACCGAATTGAAGACCATCGGACATGCCTGCACCAAGAGCAATGATGTTTTTGAATGCGCCTGCCAGTTCAACCCCGAGCATGTCCCGATTCGTGTACACGCGGAAATAAGCATTCATAAACAAAGCCTGGGCCGCCTCAGCAGATGCCTTATCCAGTGAGGCCACAACAACTGTCGTTGGGCAACGCTTCACCACTTCTTCCGCATGGCTTGGGCCAGAAAGTACAACAACACGTCCTTCCTCACATTCCAACTCTTCTGAAATAACTGTGGACATCCGTTTCAGGCTTTCTGTCTCAAAACCTTTGGTTGCATGAATGATTAACATTTCAGGCTTATAATAAGCTTTAAACTGATTCGTAACTGTACGCATGGCTGAAGAAGGCGCAACAATTAATACAGCTATAGCGCCTTCCACTGCAGCTTCCATATCATTGGTTGCCTGAATCCGAGGAGAAAGCTCCGCATCCGGAAGATAGCGAGTATTGGTGTGCTTGCTATTGATTTCCGTAGCTTGATCTTCACCACGTGTCCACATCATCACGTCCAAGTTATTGGCGGCGAGTACACTGGCCAGAGCCGTTCCCCAGCTCCCAGCGACCAGAACAGCAACTTTTTTAGACAACTCGTTTACCCCCTCCAGGGTTTTTCGATCCCAATTTATTTTCCTGTCCTTTGGCGAGCTTCGCAATATTGGTACGATGTCTCCAGAACGCAAACAGACAAATAATCAGACTCCCCCAGAAGATATTCATTGAATATCCGGGTAATACCAAAATAAAGATGGGTGTAAATGCTACAAAAATTAGAGACCCCAATGAAACATATCGTGTCAATACAATAGACAGAATAGCGATCACCCCAGCACATAACGCAGGAAGGAAAGCAAGACTCACCAGAACACCAATGGCAGTCGCAATTCCTTTTCCTCCACGAAAATGGAAGTAAAGCGGCCAGTTATGTCCTGCAATGGCTGCTATACCACTGAGTGCAGGAATCCAGGCAGAACCGTCGCCCAGCCAGATTCCAATCCATACAGCTGCAACACCTTTAAGTACATCAAGCAGCAGAACAGCAATTGCCGGTCCTTTACCCAAAATACGCAACGTATTGGTAGCTCCTGCGTTTCCGCTTCCGTGCTGACGAATATCGATCCCCCGTATCGCTTTTGCAAGGAGGACACTAAAGCTGATCGAACCGAGCAGATAACTCAGTACAATCGCAGCGATTTGTAGAATCACACACTTCTCCCCTAACTTTCGTCGGACTTCTTCCGAGTAAATATTCGAATTGGTGTTCCTTCGAAATCAAACGCTGCACGGATTTTATTCTCCAGATAGCGCTCATATGAGAAGTGCATCAATTCCGGATCGTTCACAAAAACAACCATGGTCGGCGGCTTAACAGCAACCTGAGTCACATAGTTAATTCTCATTCTCCGTCCTTTATCGGTTGGCGGAGGGTTAATAGCCACCGCATCTGATACCACATCGTTAAGTAGATGCGTTTGTACACGTAACGAGTGTTGCTCCGCTACATGTTTTACAACTGGCAAGAGTTTTTGTAAGCGTTGTTTTGTGAGGGCTGACAAAAATACGACCGGAGCATAAGTCATAAACAGGAAGTGATCCCGAATTTTTTTCTCAAACTCTTTCATCGTCTTGTCATGCTTCTCTACCACGTCCCATTTGTTTACGACAAACAAAGACGCTTTACCAGCTTCGAATGCATAGCCTGCAATATGCTTGTCCTGTTCAATAATGCCTTCTTCACCATTAATGACAATCAGCACAACATCTGCACGCTCAATCGCACGCATGGCACGCATTACACTGTATTTCTCCGTTGTTTCATATACTTTACCACGCTTACGCATACCTGCTGTATCAATCAGTACGTAACGTTGGCCGTCTTTTTCAAAAGGTGTATCAATCGCATCCCGAGTCGTTCCAGCCACGTCACTTACAATGACACGCTCTTCACCCAGAATCGCGTTCACCAGTGAAGATTTACCCACGTTCGGTCGTCCGATCAGAGCTACACGAATGACATCCTCATCGTAAGTCTCTTCCTCAAGTTCAGGCAACTTCTCCACAATCGCATCAAGCAGATCACCTACACCTGTACCGTGACTTCCGGATACGCCGATGGGATCACCGAAGCCGAATCCATAAAACTCATAAATGAGCTCACTTCGTCCGATATTATCCACTTTGTTAACGGCTACAACAATAGGCTTGCCTGAGCGGTACAACATCTCTGCGACCTCTTCATCCGATTGCGTAATACCTGCTTTTGCATCACACATGAATACAATAACATCCGCTTCTTCAATAGCGAGCTCTGCTTGCATCCGGATTGATTTTAAGATGACATCCTCACCATCAATTTCGATACCACCTGTATCAATAATACTGAATGGTTTACCGTTCCATTCGCCGATTCCATAGATCCGGTCACGGGTAATGCCCGGCTTGTCTTCCACAATGGCCAGTCTGTCGCCGATGATCCGATTGAAAATGGTGGATTTACCCACGTTCGGTCGTCCGACAATTGCCACAACGGGTCTTGCCATACATTCCACTCCTCCTGTCCATACTTACGATACTCATCATAGCAAAAAAGATATGTCTTGGCTAACGTTTCATGCCAAAATACTCGCAATAAAAACAATCGGCGAACCCGCCTGGGGCTCGCCGATCTTGCTTTTATTATTCAGCAAAATATGCAGTATATAACTAAGAACCATGCATTGTTAACTTATTTGAATTTGCTGAGTTTGTCACCAAACAGTTCGCCGAGCGTAGTGCTCATACCTTGATTGTTCAAGGAAACGTTTGGATTGTTGATTTCTTCACGTGGAGCATTGTTTCTTGCAGGTCTTTCTGATTTTTGTGGTTGAGCTGGAGCTTCTTCTGTTTCTTTGATGCTCAAGCTAACACGTTGCTCAGAAGGGTTCATGTCCAAGATTTTAACTTGAACTTCCTGTCCTTCTTTCAGCACTTCATGAGGAGTGCCGATGTGTTTGTGGGAGATTTGCGAGATGTGCACAAGTCCCTCAACACCAGGAGCGATTTCAACAAATGCACCGAAGTCTACCAGACGTTTTACAACACCTGTTACGATATCGCTGGAATTGAATTTTTCGCTAGCTGTTTCCCAAGGACCTGGTTGAACAGCTTTCATGCTCAGGCTGATTTTGCCTTTTTCAGGGTCAACTTTCAGCACTTTCACACTAACTTTATCACCTTCAGACAGAACGTCGGATGGTTTTTCAACGTGAGTCCAAGCCAGCTCGGATACGTGAACCAAACCGTCAACTCCGCCCACATCAACAAATGCGCCGAATTGAGTCAAACGTTGTACTGTACCTTCAATGACTTGACCTTCTTGCAAACCAGCCATAACAGTCGCTTTGTTTGCTTCGAATTCTTGCTCCAGTACGTCTTTTTGGGAAAGGATCACTTTGTTGTTCTCACGGTCGATCTCTTTCACTTTAACACGCAGTGTGCGTCCTTTGTAGTCGCTGAAGTCTTCAACGAAATGGCGTTCAACCATGGAAGCCGGGATAAATCCACGTACGCCCACGTCTGCTACCAGACCGCCTTTAACAACGTCACCTACAACAACTTCGAATACGTCTTGGTCTTCAAAATGCTTTTGCAATTGATCCCATGCGTTTTCGCTGTCGATTGCACGTTTGGACAGAACGAGTTTTTCTTTCTCGTCGTCGATGCTAAGAACTTTAGCTTCAACTTCTTGTCCAACTTCTACTGCATCAGACGCGCTGTCAACATGCAATGAAGACAGTTCACGAATTGGAATGACACCGTCATATTTATATCCAATGCTCACATAGGCTTGGTTATCTTCCAATTTGACGATGGTTCCTTTTACGGTATCTCCTTTTTTCAAGGAAACGAATTGATCCAACTCATCTTGGGTTGCTTCTTGATTTTTCATTTCTTCCGACATGTCAAATACCCTCCTCAATTCAAAAACCCCATTATATTCAAACCTGCCTGTAGCAGAGTTCAAAACACTTTCATCACTGAGTACTACCACTTAGTCTCCCTCAAAAATATGGAAACATGCACTCAGCTACTGACGAAGCCACTACTTGCTTGGCACGCCCGTTTGCACCATTTCGTTAATCTTGGACATAATCTTCTCAGTCGCTTTCTCCAGAGCTTCTCCGGATGGGTCTTCCTTGAACTCGTCCAAACTTACCGGTGCTCCGTATACAACTTTCATCTTACGAAAAACCTTGTAGTTACCGATAATAGCAGTAGGAATAACTGTAGCGCCACTGCGGAGAGCAAAACTCGCTGCCCCTTTTTTGCCGATACCTCCATCGTTGTGACGGCTTCCCGAGGGGAAGATTCCGAGCACTTCACCATCACGCAAAATATTGAGTGAGGTCTTGATGGATTCCTTGCTGACACCTCCACGTTTAACGGGGAAAGCGCCCACGGCTTTAATAATTCGGCCGAATACCGGAATTTCAAACAATTCGCTTTTGGCCATGAAACGCACCTGACGGCGAATTTTGATACCAACAGTTGGAGGATCGAAGTTACTAATATGATTGGAACATAAAAGTACGCCGCCTTCTTTCGGAATATTCTCCCGTCCAACGGCCTCCAAGCGGAAAAGAATGGTGTAAATGATCCGCAGTAATGTGCTGCAAAATGTGTAAATCATAGACCGATCTCTCCTCTGACCATTGTGCAATAAGATACGATTTTGTCAACCACTTCATGGATGTTCATCTTAGTTGTATCAAGAACGATAGCATCCTCAGCACAACGAAGCGGGGAAATTTCCCGACTCTCATCCAATTTGTCGCGGGTGGCAATGTCTCGCTCCAGTTGTTGCAACGTTAGTCCTTCAGAGGGGTCCAGCTCTTTGAAGCGGCGAAGCGCACGCTCTTCCACACTGGCAGTCATGAAGATTTTCACTTCCGCATCGGGCAGTACTGTCGTTCCGATATCGCGTCCATCCATGACGACGCCCTTGCGCAAAGCCATTTGCCGCTGAGTATCCACTAATTGCGTACGCAGCCCCTCGATTTGCGCATATCGGGACACGATTCCCGTCACTTCACGGGAGCGGATTTCCGAGGTTACTTCTTCCCCATTACAGAACACTTTCTGTCCGTCGGGATCCGGTTGTAAATCAATGACCAGCTTTTGGGCTTCCTGAAGTACCTGTGTCACATCTTCCGGTGTAATACCTTTCCGAAGCATATGCAAGGTTACCGCACGGTACATTGCGCCTGTGTCGACGTAAACATACGCGAGCGCCTCTGCAACCAATCGGGCCACCGTGCTTTTCCCGGCACCGGCAGGTCCGTCAATTGCAACGTTCATTTTCCCGTTCTCTGATGTGTTCTGGCTTGCCAACGGGGCATTCCTCCTCAAACGATAAACCTCAATAAAAAAACAGGCATTGCCTGCATCGTGAAAATTATACCACACTCTACACATGGATGCAAAAACAGACAAATCAACGACGTTTGTGATCAATCATCGTTTGCACTTGAATTGGCGTTCCTTCCAGGCGATCAATAGTGGTCATATTCTTTTTGAAGCCAGGTACTAACAACAGCAATTGATACACCACAAGCAGGATTAGAAGGGCTGTGATCAGAATCATAACCCTCGTTTCCATTCGCCTGGAGAAAACATAGTAGAGTCGTTCATATCTGCGGGTTGCATGACGATGATTCATGACATATCCTCCGTTTTTTCCATTACGGTACCCGCAGCTCCCTTTTTTTATGCCACAACATTCCTATTTCGTACGGTAGTCTAATTGACGTTCAAAACAGAATTTGATGATCTTCTGGCGTTCCGAATCTGAAATCTGTACAAATTTTAGCATGCACAGCAGTCTGCCGGTTTCAAGGGTTTTGATCCGTACGACTTCGGCTTCAAAATTGACATGTTCAATTGTTGAATTACGATATGGAACAAGCAACCAGCATTTCAGCTTTTGACCTTCAGCTATTGCAAATCCTGCTTCGCCATAGATAGACAATCCACCGCCACCGATATCTTCAGTCAATCCTACGGCACGGGTCAGATCTTCACTCTGGATGGCCATTTCAAGGTTTGCGTGAACACGAAGAAAGCTGCGACGTTGTATTTTAGATATATCGCTTGGAAGCGGCTTTCGGATACGGACAAGACGTACCACATCCTCTTCAAATCCGGTGACATAGGTATTAAAATAATGCCGGACTCCATCCTCCGTAATATATGAAATGGACAATTCCTCGCCAAAAAAGAGCCTTTTCAGACGGCTGCTTCCCTGTTGCATCGGGACCTCAATCAGAAAACTACTGTCATCCATATCTGCAATGCGTGATTTGTACTCTTTGTTTTCCTCTTTTTCATCTGCCGAAGCGATCTGGATGTATAAAATTTCATTTATTTTAGGAAACAATTGGTTCACCGCCACTTTATGTATTTATATTCGTATGTACAAGGACTATTATACCATGACCTTTCTCACATTGAACAAGAAAAAAAACAGACCACATCGTGGTCTGCCGTCGTTGTTTGTGCGATTGAACATCCAGATATCTCCAGCTGTTATGAAGTTGCGTTGACCGGTTTGATCTCCTCAACCGCTTCTTCGATACCTGTATTCGCATTAATGTATATCCGGTAACGAGAACCGTTAATTTTCCCTCCGAATTCATAACACAGCACCTCTTTGCTGTAATCATTTTCAATGAGGGATTTGCGAACATAATTTTCTTCGAACTCCGAATTAAGCTTTTGCCGCGCCTGTTGCTCCGTTAGAGTTGCTTTTGGAACTTTGCGCTTGTCATTATGTTCGTAGACAAAATCACTTGCCTGGAAGCCGGTTACTTCGCCTGTATCCAACCCAACGCGAACTGACATTTTTTCAGGATAAATCAAAGTGTCCCCTTGCTTATGCACATAAGTAAGGTTACCCAGATTACCGTATTCATCGTAGTTTACAGCCTTCATATCCTTATAGCCTTTATTCGTTAGAAATTGATCTGCTTTAGCCATGGCATCCTGACGTGATACCTTTTTGGTTCCAATCGGACGTGTATCACTGTAAGAGATCAGCATTCCGCCATTACGGGTGAAATCCATCATCAGTTTGCCATTCTTGGCATGATCAATCGTGGCCGTGTAGGACTCCCAGTCTGTTCCTTTGCCGTTCTCCTGCACTTGGATTTTGCTACTATCCGCATCAGAGAATTTCGCAGCCTTGCTCTGAATCTGATCTTTGGTCACCGGCAAGCCGTCCAATTTCTTAACTGAACGTTTTGCATAAATATTAGATACGGAAGGGCCCCAATCAAGCTCCGGGTACTCCTGTACCTTTTTGTTAACGCTACGGAATCCATCGACGATTGTGTTGTCCATCGTTTGCTCTTGCGTTGCCATGGCGGTCTCCGCATCCATCCAGCGTAAACGGTCCGTGAGGACTTTCTGCTGTACATCCTGCAGATTCTTGGTAATCTCGGATGAATTCTGATACAGTTTTTTCAGGTTGCCCATTTCCTTCTCACTTAGCGGTTCGTTCGTCAAGTCACGCATCGACGCTCGATAAGCAAAGTTGGAAATACGGGAGAGAAACTCCTCTGTCTCGTTAAATGGCAGCATGGTGAGTGGCAGCTGGTTGATCTCATTCTGTGCTTCACTGGTGAGTCGCCATACATTCATCAAACCTTTGCGATGCATCCCCTGTGATGTGGAGTGAACCGCCAAGGTGTTACCAATCTCCGAATGTAATTTGTCCATATGAAAAGATAAATCGTGAAAGGCACGCTGATATTGATTCTCTGCCTTGATCAGTATTGCATTCTTCTCCTGATTCTCCTGATAGCCCCATACGAGCGCACCGACCAGCAGGACCGCAAATATCGGAAACATAACTGAACTTAATCGTTTATACATCGGTAGAGTCTCCTTTCTTCTAAACCACTACCTCTATTGTGGATCGAAGAAAGATCTCTTATGCATGCGATTTCCAGTCCTTACACAAGCAGGCCGCTAAAGTACCCTTTGGGTCCTTCTTTTAATTCAACTGAACTCCGGTTGCCATGCCTTCCTCTTCGATTTCGAATTGGTCCCTGTTATCACAGAGGCACTGCTTGAATCCTGTCTCAATCCGGCCACGTTCTTTCTTGCCTCGTAATGTAAAACGTTCACCGCACTGCTTACATCTGATTTTAATTTTGATTCTCATCACAACGATCCCCGTTTCTGTTGGTCATTTCCCGGGAGTTTTATCGCAAAAAAATAAAAACACACCAGGGCCGCAGGCGCAATATGCGCTTTATGTCCACCAGTGTGTCCGTATTTTTATAATTTAACCTCTTCCTCCCGCTTCACAAAACGAAAAGGAGAACGGTTATTAGCGCGTGTGATTTTACCCATTGCCCCATACCACAGGCCCGCCATTAGTGGCGCTATAAACCACAACCAATGATTTACCATGGTGTTCATGATGACATCGTACAATGCATGCCAGAAAAAAGGTAACACGAGAGAAAGAACCAGGTACCACCGCTTTTTCTTGCCACCGATAAACTTCGCCTTGCCCATGTAGTACCCCATGATTACCGCAAACATGGCATGCCCTGAAACAGGGAGCAGTGCCCGGAGGAACATGGCTGAGACGGATGCATTCCCCGCAAAGGCATACAACACATTCTCTACTGTGGCAAATCCAAGTGAAACAGCAACTGCATATAAGATCCCATCATACGGCTCATCAAATTCGGTGTGATTATAGATGATATGATAAAGCACGAACCATTTGACGAATTCTTCCACACCACCTGAGATCAGAATGGCCTCAAGATAGGGATTATCCCCGAGCCACATCATCATGCCACGCTGAATAATCATCACAGGCAGTACCATCAGAATCCCCATGAGGAAAACCCGCAATACCATATGAAGTGGCTCATAATCATAACGGTCTTTCAGGTAAAAGTATGTTAACAAGGCGAGACCCGGGGCAACTGCTGCCGCTAAGACCGAAAACAAAAGCACCGAAATTCCCTCCTCTGACTAAAGACGCGATTACAACTAGAGATTAATCCTGGCGTTTGAAGTGGGTGCAGATAACATCAATCGCTTGTTCAGCAATAATAACCTTACCATACTCTTCCATAACTGCTGGAGTAACTGAAGAGCCTTCACCAAATTCAGCAAGCAAAGCGATCAATGCCGCATGTTTGGTGGAATCCACCTCATCTGGTTCCAAATGCAAGAACCACTTGTCTTTATAAGAATAAAGTCTCCCAGCATCCGTAACATGCTGACGCAACATATGTGCAGCTTCAATGAGCACTTCAAAGTCCTTGAACGCATAAACGATGGAATCGCTTTGCTCGAGTGTAACTTCCATTTCATATACTTCTTCAGGAAGATCATCTTCATGACCTGAACCATATTGTTGCGGATCATATTTTCCACGTGTGACAATGACAACCATCCCTTGAGCGGGAAGTGCGAATACTTCGACAGCAAGTGGACCAGTGGCATCAAATCCAAGTTCGGAATAGGCCTGATCCATCATTTCAGTGAACAGTTCATGAACCTTAGGTATTTCCTGCCACATATCTTCTTTTTGTATTCCGCGCTCGCTCAGATCGTCAAAGGTCAGGAAAATCCGTATCTTATCGTGACTTAGTCGTTCTATTTTCATACAGGATCTCCCCTTTATAAGCAAGTCTTATAACAGATTATGAAGCACAAAACAATATGTGCTGAAAATAAATCTATGTAGTTATGTTATCATTTTATACCTCTAAATGCACGAAGTAAAATCGACAAAAAAAGAATCATTCCACAGCAAATCAATACTGTGGATGATTCTAATTGGAGGTTTTGGTTTATAAACCCGGTACTGTTGTGTTTGTTTGAGTTAAAATCTGCTCAACTTCATGCTTCACATCCGGATTAGTGCGAATAAAATCCTTGAGCATGCTCATATTCGCTTCTTTTTCCTGGGGAGTAATTGTGCTTACGCTTTTTGCTGCTGGGTTTTTGTGTGATTCGCCATGTTGATTTTGCTTACTGGTGAACCCATCCATACCCGGGAAAGTCATCTCCATCATCTTATGTTTTGCCTGATCCATCATGTTTCGTGATGAACCGGAAGACAGCATGGGCAATCTGCCTTTGGACAGCCACGAACTCGCTGCAACGCCAATTACAATGCCCCAAAAAAAGGATGACGCCTTCATTACACCAACCTCCTTTAAGTGTTAAAATCACATGTAGTGTTTGCGGGAGCGAGCGATCTCATTCCGTATAAATACAGGAAAGCGAGTTGAAATCATGTTCAGACATACCGCCGCATTGATTATAGTTGCAAGTTTGCTGTTATCAGCCTGTGGGGCAGCGGAAGAAAAAACAACAGAAAATTCCGCACCAGCGAGCGAACCCACTACCACGATTCAAGAAGAGCAAAGTGATTCTAACCCACGTAAATCTGGAGAACCTGGAACCGGTGTGACCGAGCCTTCAACGAGTGAAACAACTGGAACGGAAGAAGAACTAGACCCTTCCGAGCAGGTTTCTGCTGAAGAGAAAGTGGAACAAACCTATCATATGAATGAAAATTATTATATTAAACCGAATGATGAGACGAGCCCAAACAAAGTGGTCTTGTTAACTTTTGATGATGGCCCCAAAGAAGAAAAAATGATTAATTCACTAATCGACACTTTAGACAAACATAACGCGAAAGCGATATTTTTCGTCAATGGATATCGGGTGAAAAGCCACCCGGAATTGCTCAAACTCATCCATGAACGGGATCAGATTGTAGGCAATCATGCCTGGGATCATGAGGATCTCAAAAAAATGTCTACCGCTGAGGCGGCAAAACAGGTTACAGATGTCCAGAAATTAGTGAAGGACATCATCGGGGAGGAACCCCAGTTCTTCCGCCCCCCTTTTGGATCTGGTAATGATGAACTGAAGGCGACCGTGAAAAAAAATGGCATGTTATACATGACGTGGTCGAATGGTTCGCTTGATTGGGATAAAAGCACCAAAAACAAACCGGAAAAAGTCATTCAAAATGTACTGGACCAGTTAAATCCCGGAAGCAATATTTTGATGCACGAGTTGCCATGGACGGTTGAAGCATTGGATGAGTTGCTGACCAAGCTCGAAAAGAAAGGCTATTCCTTTGTCGATCCGCGTGCAATTGAATTGGAAGCTCGTTAGATTGTAATTCTGCGCATTAAAATGAAACAGCCTTGATCCAATGGATCAAGGCTGTTTTTCTGTGAGTGCTTTTTCAGCGGGCACTCTTAACGTAATGATGTGCATCTCCGCAGGACAACCTAGTCGGAGAGGAAGATGATTGGTACCGTATCCTCTGCTAACCAGCATTTTGCCTTCTTGATGAACGTCCTCCGGACTACGCTTCAAGGAGTACCACCCATTCGATATGGGACGATACGCTTTGCTCAGGAACACAGGTCCGAAAAAAGGTAATACCAATTGTCCGCCATGTGTATGGCCGCTCAAGATAAGATCTGCATTTTGCTCCAAGCGAAGGGCCTGCAAAGGATCATGAACGATGGCTAATTTGCAAAAACGGTCGCCGACCTGCTCTAGTAATACATCTCCCTGTTTGGAACGATAGTCTATACCGATCAGGCTCACTCTGTCGTTGCCTTTACGCAGATATACGACGTTATCCTGCAGGAGCTGAACGCCCGATTCCCGAAGGATTCGAGCAAGTTGAGCGGTACCAGCTCTCTTATCATGGTTCCCATACACGGTAAAAGAAGGAGCAATGTTCGATAAGAGTTTCATATTATGTCTAACCAGAGACCAGGAGATTCCTTTTTCTGCAACGTCTCCACCGATCAGAACCCAGTCCACCTTGTTTTTAAAGTGTTCCAGATCCTTCTGCTTCAGCTTGCGCTTATGAGTGTCGGAAACATACAAAATCATGACCCCGTCAAAGGAAGGTGGCAGATGAGGAACTTCAACCTCTTCTTCAATCATTTGATGAACATGGGCTTCACGCCACATATGAAAGAGTAACAAAACTCCCATCAAAATGACTAATCCTGCTAGTAAAAGCATTACCACGGCAATGGGAGGAACGTATTCAGAGCGGGTGCCCCTTCTATCCCCCACCAAACCAGACTAATTGTTAACATGACAAAAATAAAAATGAGTGAATTAACAAACCTCTTGCTCAATTTTAACCGACGTGAAGGATGTAATTCTGTCCTTGTAGGAAGAGAACCCGCTTCGGGGATCGATTCTTCCGTTGATTTTGGTGTTTTTTTGGAGCGTGATGGTGCTCTCTGTGGTAGTACTGGACTTTCCAGCTTTTCTGTATAGGGCTTACGCTGTGATCTAGGTATGGAAACGGAAGTTATTGGTGTGATTGTTCCAACTTCAGCAGCGGCTGCCGTTTCTGCAACCAGGCTTACTTGAGATGCCACCTGACGCTCGGATGTCTCTTTTTTATCCGATTGACGATGGCGCTGACTGCCATATGTCTTCATTCTGCTTAATGGCTGATTCATGATCCCCTCCGAAAACGTATCGCTAATCCGGACACCAAATCAATTATAAAGTGACATAATATAGGCGCCCATAATGTGCCGGATTGCATGTAAATCCAACCCAATCCATAACTTGAGACAAACACCCATCCTGTTGGAATCCAGTGCCGCAAATAACGAATGTGGATAACTGCAAATAAAATACTTGTCCAGTAAGGACCGATGGCATGTTGAATGGCTCCACGGAATAATAATTCCTCACACACAGCAACAATTGCTGCTATACATACAATGTGCCAGATTGGACGCCCACGGAACAACATCTCGTTAATTCCACCGTCATCCATGCTTTCCTGAGGTATAACATACGACAGTACCAAGTCCATAACAAGCATTACGCCAGCAAGACCAAGACCCCACCATATAAATTGGTAATTGTCGGGCCATGCGAGTACATCTAACAAGTTTCGTTTCTGCAATAAAATCCATACAACCCCGATTATCAGTGTCAGACCTTGTGTAAAGTATAGATTGATTAAAAGCAAACGCTCGGTAAGCTGCTGTGGCTCAGCCTTCTGAATCTTGAACTTGGGAAACTTGAATTTTTTCATCGGATGCGTCTGTCCTCTTGAGTTAAATTTGATGGATAACAATTACGTTGTCCAATCGGATAGTATACTAAATGATAGCCAAAAAACCAAATAGGTTCAAGGCCTGCCCGAAGTCCCGGTTTTGAGTCAATGTCATTACTTCATTAAAGCAGTAAAATCCGGTTCATCAAACAGCATATGTTCCATCTCGTTATGGTATGTACAGTAACTGTTTCATGGCTTATAGTGACTTTGACTATGTCTGAATCGAAAGACATCTGCAATCCATTTTAAAACATTTAAGCCTATTGACATGCTCATGTCAGCCATGATACATTATGAAAAAATTAGTCATGTTAAACACGATGATGGAAAAAAGACGTTGCTTCGTCTTCCAGAGAGCCGATGGTAGGTGTGAATCGGTGGCAGGCAAATGGTCTTGAGCGCTCCTGAGTTATTGCATTGAAATTGGAGTAGGTGCAATCGGTTTAGACCCGTTATCCTCTTCGGTCTTCATTGACCGCTAAGACTGTCGTTGCGAAACGGCGGTGAATTAGGGTGGTACCACGACAACTCTCGTCCCTTATTGCGCAAGCAGTATGTGGATTGAGAGTTTTTTGATTATTTTAAAGGATATCTGTGGGATCACTCTATTTGCTTCACCCTCCCCCTCTGTTGCGACACCGCGTTGTTGGGCGGAAGAATCAATTTGGTTTTAAGGAATACCTCTTCGCTGAGGTCAGACCTTGACGATATAGATACACATACCTAAGGAGGAAGAAACCATGTACAAAGTGTTAGTGTCGGACCCAATCAGTGATCTGGGGATCCAGCAACTGGTGGATGCAAATGATGTTGTTGTTGAGAAGAAAACCGGTCTTAGTGAAGATGAACTTGTTGCCATTATAGGTGATTATGATGCCCTCTTGGTTCGTAGCCAGACTCGTGTTACAGATCGTATTATGACGGCTGGTACCAACCTTAAGGTGATCGGACGTGCAGGTGTTGGTGTGGATAACATTGATCTAGAAGCTGCTACACAGCGTGGTATCATCGTTATTAACGCACCTGATGGCAATACCATCACAACCTGTGAGCACACGTTTGCCATGATGATGGCACTGGCACGACACATTCCGCAGGCATACGCCAAAACCATTCAAGGTACGTGGGATCGTAAAACCTTCCTGGGTGTGGAATTAAGAAATAAAACGCTGGGTGTACTGGGCATGGGACGGATCGGTAGTGAAGTTGCCAAGCGCGCCAAAGCATTCGGAATGGACATTCTTGCTTACGACCCGTTCCTCACGGAGGAGCGTGCCGAGAAGCTGCAAGTGAAGCTGGCTAGTGTGGATGATATCATTCGCAATGCGGACTTCATGACCGTTCACACGCCATTAACACCGGAAACACGGCACATGATTTCCCGTCCACAATTCGAAGTTATGAAAAAAGGCATGCGGATCATCAACTGTGCCCGTGGTGGTGTAGTTGATGAGATGGCACTTGTGGAAGCAATTGACGAAGGTATTGTTGCCGGAGCAGCATTTGATGTATTTGAAAGTGAACCACCTGCTCATGACCACCCATTCCTGAATCACCCTAGCATTATCGTTACACCTCACCTTGGTGCATCCACTGTCGAGGCACAAGAAAACGTAGCGATCGACGTATCCGAACAAGTTCTTCACATTCTGCGCAATGAACCGTTCAAGAACGCGGTTAACATGCCGGCTGTTGCACCAACCGTTATGAACAAATTGCAGCCTTATTTCAAACTGGGTGAAACATTGGGTAGTTTTGCAGCACAGATTACACAAAATGCAGTGCAGGAGATTCGGATCGACTACGCTGGTGATCTTTCTGAAGTAGATACGTCTCCTCTCACTCGTTACATTGTAAAGGGTATTCTGGCAAGACATTTGGGTGGAGAAGCCAATATCGTCAACTCCATGCATTTGGCCAAAATCCGTGATCTGAATGTGGTTGTAAGCCAAACCTCAGCAACCAAAGGATTTACTAACCTGATTACCGTAACCTTGGTGACGACTCAGGATGCTGAAGAACGCCGTGTAGCAGGTACATTGCTTGCCGGTTATGGAGAACGTATTGTTCGCCTGGACAAATTCCCGGTAGATATCGCTCCGGAAAGTCATCAAATCTTGATTTCCCATAACGATAAACCAGGTATTATCGGACGTGTAGGAACTCTGCTTGGACAAAATGAGGTCAACATCGCATCCATGCAAGTGGGTCGGAAAATCATTGGTGGTGCTGCCATCATGATCCTGACCGTGGATAAAGCCGTTCCAAAAGATGTTCTTGTTCAGCTTGCTGCCCTGCCTGAGATCAACACTGCTGTTGAAATTGTGCTGGAATAGTATCTTAATCATTCAGTAAAATTCAAAAGAGACGAACCCCAAAGGGTCCGTCTCTTTTTTCGTAGTTAGCTCAAGCGGATAATGTTGAGTGTCGCACCTGGTGGTGATAAAACAGCTGTGGCCACTAGGCCGAACAATTGAAGCTGAATGGTCGAACCCGCTGTGGCAGTGATAATAAAGTCGGTTGCCAATTGGCTTAAAGAGAGCACTGGTGAGATTACACTCGCCGGTACTACAGCTCCATTAAGCAATATCCGTGATTGTACGGCGAGTGCTGCTGTCAGATTAACTTTGTAACTGATATAGTATCTGCCTGCTGTAGCAAGAGTGAAGGTATCATTCCCTCCATTTACCGTAATACCTGTTCCAATATTCTGGTTTGCAGGAAGAGCAACGACTGTTCCGCCCAAAATAACAAGGATGGTACCATTCGTATTCTCAGCGTACGAAGAAGCTGCAGTGACCGACGTTCCTGTCACACCTGTTGCTCCGGTTGCGCCTGTTATACCGACTCCCGTTGCTCCTGTAATGCCTGTGGCCCCTGTTTCTCCAGTCGCGCCAGTTGCACCCGTACTTCCGGTTACGCCGACTCCGGTCGCTCCGGTTATACCTGTGGCTCCTGTTCCTCCAGTCGCGCCAGTTGCACCCGTACTTCCAGTTACGCCGACTCCGGTCGCTCCGGTTATACCTGTGGCTCCTGTTCCTCCAGTCGCGCCAGTTGCACCCGTACTTCCGGTTACGCCGACTCCAGTCGCTCCGGTTATACCTGTGGCTCCTGTTCCTCCAGTCGCACCAGTTGCACCCGTACTTCCGGTTACGCTAACTCCGGTGGCTCCGGTTATACCAGTCGCCCCAGTTAATCCCGTGATGCCCGTTGCTCCGGTTTCACCCGTTGCTCCTGTTATTCCCGTGCTACCTGTGACGCTGACCCCGGTGGCTCCCGTAACCCCAGTCGCCCCAGTTATTCCTGTGACGCCCGTTGCTCCGGTTTCACCCGTCACTCCTGATGTTCCCGTGCTACCTGTGACGCTGACCCCGGTGGCTCCCGTAACCCCAGTCGCCCCAGTTATTCCTGTGACGCCGGTTGCTCCGGTTTCACCCGTCACTCCTGATGTTCCCGTGCTACCTGTGACGCTAACTCCGGTAGCTCCTGTAACCCCAGTCGCCCCAGTTAATCCCGTGATGCCCGTTGCTCCGGTTTCACCCGTCACTCCTGATGTTCCCGTGCTACCTGTTACGCTGACCCCGGTGGCTCCCGTAACCCCAGTCGCTCCAGTTATTCCTGTGACGCCCGTTGCTCCGGTTTCACCCGTTACTCCTGTTATTCCCGTGCTACCTGTTACGCTGACCCCGGTGGCTCCTGTAACCCCAGTCGCTCCAGTTATTCCTGTGACGCCCGTTGCTCCGGTTTCACCCGTTACTCCTGTTATTCCCGTGCTACCTGTTACGCTAACTCCGGTGGCTCCCGTGACCCCAGTCGCTCCAGTTATTCCTGTGACGCCCGTTGCTCCGGTTTCACCCGTTACTCCTGTTATTCCCGTGCTACCTGTTACGCTAACTCCGGTAGCTCCTGTAACCCCAGTCGCCCCAGTTATTCCTGTGACGCCCGTTGCTCCGGTTTCACCCGTCACTCCTGATGTTCCCGTGCTACCTGTGACGCTGACCCCGGTGGCTCCCGTAACCCCAGTCGCCCCAGTTATCCCTGTGACGCCCGTTGCTCCGGTTTCACCAGTACTGCCTGTTGCCCCAGCTCCAGTGGCTCCCGTAACACCTGTTGCTCCTGCACCTGCGATCAACGTGTAATCCGGTGACGTGCCCGGCGTTCCCGTTGGTGATGCCACATTGGCAATATACGTACTACCGTTGAACGTCACGACCTGACCCGCTGGATACGTCGGAGCTACTGCTGGATCGAATGGGACAACTCCCGTGAGTCCTGCACCTGTTACACCCGTTGCTCCAGTACTTCCTGTCACTCCAACTCCCGTTGCACCCGTCACACCCGTCGTTCCTGCACCTGCAATTAATGTGTAGTCTGGCGACGTGCCTGGTGTACCTGTTGGTGATGCCACATTGGCAATATACGTACTTCCGTTGAACGTCACGACCTGACCCGCCGGATACGTTGGGGCTACGGCTGGATCGAACGGTACAACTCCAGCTAATCCTACGCCCGTTGCTCCAGTTACACCGGATGCACCTGTAACTCCAGTACTCCCCGTTACTCCAACTCCGGTTGCGCCCGTAACACCCGTCGCTCCTGCTCCAGCAATCAACGTGTAATCCGGTGACGTGCCCGGCGTTCCCGTCGGAGAAGCCACATTGGCAATATACGTACTTCCGTTGAACGTCACGACCTGACCCGCCGGATACGTTGGGGCTACGGCTGGATCGAACGGTACAACTCCAGCTAATCCTACGCCCGTTGCTCCAGTTACACCGGATGCACCTGTAACTCCAGTGCTTCCCGTTACTCCGATTCCTGTTGCGCCCGTAACACCCGTTGCTCCTGCTCCTGCAATCAACGTATAGTCCGGTGACGTGCCCGGCGTTCCCGTTGGCGATGCCACATTGGCAATATACGTACTTCCGTTAAATGTGACCACTTGACCCGCCGGATACGTTGGGGCTACGGCTGGATCAAACGGCACAACTCCAGCTAATCCTACGCCTGTGGCTCCCGTTGCCCCTGTCAAGCCCGGCGTACCGGTTGCTCCCGTGCTTCCCGTTACTCCGATTCCTGTTGCGCCCGTAACACCCGTTGCTCCTGCTCCTGCAATCAACGTGTAATCCGGTGACGTGCCCGGCGTTCCCGTTGGCGATGCCACATTCGTAATATACGTACTACCGTTGAACGTCACGACCTGACCCGCCGGATACGTTGGGGCTACGGCTGGATCGAACGGGACAACTCCAGCTAATCCTACGCCTGTGGCTCCAGTTACACCGGATGCACCTGTAACTCCAGTACTTCCCGTTACTCCAACTCCGGTTGCGCCCGTAACACCCGTTGCTCCTGCTCCTGCAATCAACGTGTAATCCGGTGACGTGCCCGGCGTTCCCGTTGGCGATGCCACATTCGTAATATACGTACTACCGTTGAACGTCACGACCTGACCCGCTGGATACGTTGGGGCTACGGCTGGATCGAACGGGACAACTCCCGTCAGACCTGCACCTGTTACGCCTGTTGCTCCAGTACTTCCTGTCACTCCAACTCCCGTTGCACCCGTCACACCCGTCGTTCCTGCTACTGCGATCAACGTATAGTCTGGTGACGTGCCTGGCGTTCCCGTAGGTGAAGCCACATTTGCAATATACGTACTGCCATTAAACGTCACGACTTGACCCGCCGGATACGTTGGAGCTACGGCTGGATCGAATGGCACAATGCCACTTAAACCTACGCCTGTGGCTCCCGTTGCACCTGATACCCCTGTGGCTCCTGTGGGACCTGCACCTGCAAGCAATGTGTAGTCCGGCGATGTGCCTGGTGTTCCTGTAGGGGAAGCCACATTGGTTATATACGTACTACCGTTAAAGGTAACGACCTGACCCGCTGGATACGTTGGAGCTACTGCCGGGTCAAACGGCACAACACCATTTAAGCCGATGCCTGTGGCTCCTGTAACACCCGTCGCTCCTGCTCCAGCTATCAAAGTGTAATCCGGCGAAGTTCCTGGCGTTCCCGTAGGTGATGCCACATTCGCAATATACGTACTGCCGTTGAACGTCACGACTTGACCCGCTGGATACGTTGGGGCTACGGCTGGATCGAATGGCACAATGCCACTTAAACCTACGCCTGTGGCTCCCGTTGCACCTGATACCCCTGTGGCTCCTGTGGGACCTGCACCTGCAAGCAATGTGTAGTCCGGCGATGTGCCAGGTGTTCCTGTGGGAGAAGCCACATTGGTTATATACGTACTGCCATTAAAGGTTACGACCTGACCGGCTGGATATGTTGGAGCTACTGCAGGATCGAATGGCACGATGCCATTTAAGCCAGTGCCTGTGGCTCCTGTAACTCCCGTTGCTCCTGCGCCCGCAAGCAACGTGTAATCCAGCGAGGTGCCCGGCGTTCCCGTTGGTGATGCCACATTCGCAATATACGTACTGCCATTAAACGTCACGACTTGACCCGCCGGATACGTTGGGGCTACGGCTGGATCAAATGGCACAATACCTGTCAATCCTGCACCAGTAGCTCCGGTGCTTCCCGTGACCCCTGCTCCGGTTGGCCCAGTGACACCCGTGGCTCCTGCACCAGCAAGTAATGTATAATCCGGCGATGTGCCCGGCGTTCCCGTTGGTGATGCTACATTGGTTATATACGTACTACCGTTAAAGGTCACAACCTGACCCGAAGGATACGTTGGAGCTACGGCTGGATCGAATGGCACGATGCCTGTCAATCCTGCACCGGTTGCTCCCGTTACACCTGATGCCCCTGTGGCTCCTGTAAGTCCTGCACCTGCAAGCAATGTGTAGTCTGGCGAAGTACTTGGAGTACCCGTAGGAGAAGCCACATTGGTTATATACGTACTACCATTAAAGGTTATGACTTGACCGACTGGATATGTTGGAGCTACTGCAGGGTCAAACGGAACTGCACCGTTTAGGCCAATGCCCGTAGCTCCAGTCGCACCTGTAACACCCGATCCTGCCAGTAAAGTATAGTCTGGCGAACTGCCTGGCGTACCTGTTGGCGATGTGACATTCGTAATGTAAGTACTGCCACCAAACGTGACAATCTGACCCGCCGGATAGGTTGGTGCTAATGCCGGATCGAACGGCACAATGCCACTTAATCCTACACCTGTGGCTCCTGTTGCCCCAGTCGTTCCTGCACCTGTAGCTCCCGCAGCCGCAATTAGCGTGTAGTCCGGTGAGCTTCCTGGAACTCCTCCAGGGCTTGCAACATTCGTAATATAAGTACTACCGTTATACGTAACGACCTGACCGGCTGGATATGTCGGGGACTGAGCTGGATCAAAAGAAGTTAATCCAGTTAAACCTACACCAGTTGCACCTGTGGCCCCCGCAGCCGCAATTAATGTGTAATCCGATGAAGTACCCGGTGTTCCTAATGGACCAGCTACACTTGTAATGTAAGTACTACCGTTATACGTGATTACCTGACCTGCAGGGTAACCCGGCGCGAGCGCTGGATCAAATGCTAAGGCTCCAGTCAAACCAGCACCGGTTGCACCCGTTGCTCCAGTTGTTCCACCCGACAACAAAAGAGTGTAGTCTGGGGAACTTCCGGGTGTACCTAAGGGGCCATTTACATTGGCAACATAAAGACTACCCTCATAGCTAACGACCTGCCCCTGAGCATAGGTCGGTCCAAGTGCAGGATCATATTCAGTAATATTGTTGAAACCCACACCAGGTGCTCCTGCAGGACCTTGCGCTCCCTGTGGACCAACTGGCCCCACTGGTCCTACGGGTCCAATTCCTCCTGCTGGTCCCGCAGGCCCTTTCACCCCAGGGACGCCTGGTACACCCGGTACGCCCGGAACTCCTGGAACTCCTGGGACACCTGGTGGACCAGCGGGTCCGGTAATACCCCCGGTTCCGAAAGTCGTCGTTGCCCGACTTAAGGATACAGATATCGACCGAATTAATCCCACAAGTTTATCTTTTTCTGCAGGTGGCACTTCCAGAAGTAAAGTAACACTTAACAAATCATCCAGTAAGTTTTGCAAGTTACCTGCAAGATTAATTAGAGGAACAGGGACAATCTCTGAGCCTGCAATGGTTAATTCCAATACGGCTTGCAATTCTGCTTTTACCCCGGCACGAAATCCGGAATGATTTACAAAAGTAAGCAACTGGCGCAGTCCATTCTGCAATGCCAGTACATTCGCTGAAGTCGGTTGACTAATTGCTGCGGGAATAGTCACAGCCAAAGAGCCTAGTATGGATTCAAACTGCTCCAGTTCACTTGATGTTATGGGGATAAACGGAGAGCCTGCTCTGAAAGATCTGCCTTCCAGAAATGCTTTAATATTGACCCTTTTTCGATCATCAGACATGCTTAACTCAATCCTCCTCTAACTTGCTTGTTTTTCAAGCTTATGTAACATAGGGAGGAAAATTATCTTGGACACTCTTTTTAATCAAATAAAAACGATGGTTCATGTTCCACGTTGAACAAGATTAAACGGTACTCTTCAACAAAAAAACACCCTCCATAAGAGGGTGTTCTCGCACTTTTTGTATGAAATCAGGCTATTTCGATGAATCCACAGGAAATTGTAAAATAAACTCCGTACCTTCACCAAGTACGCTATTCACATTAATGATGCCTTGATGGGCATCTACAATATTTTTCACAATGGCTAAACCGAGTCCTGTGCCTACACTTTCACCCCGAACGCGTGCTTTGTCTGCTTTGTAGAAGCGTTCGAAAATAAAAGGTAAGTCAGACGAAGGGATACCTACACCCTGATCCTTCACAGATACCCTGGCGAACGGAGCGCGAAGATGCGTGACCAGCTCGGCAGAAATCATTACATTTTTGCCAGTAGGCGTATGCCTGAATGCATTGTCCAGCAAATTCGTAAATACCTGCTCCAGTCGATCCTCATCTGCCTGTTGAAGTTCAATGGTTGGCTGTTTGCATTCAAACTGCAGTTGGATTCCCTGTTCTTTCGAGCGCACAGAGAACTTTCGATATACCCGTTCCAGCAGTTCCCCGAGGTCAACTTCCTTCATCACCATGTCCGTGTGTCCAGCTTCCATCCGGGCAAGATCAAGCAGGTCTTTAACCAGTCTGCCCATCCGCAGAGACTCATCATGAATCACCTGAATGAGTTCTTCACTCTCCTCAGGAGAGGTTGCCATGCCGTCCAGCAGCGCTTCACTGTAGCCCTGCATCATGGATAACGGGGTTCGTATCTCATGAGATACGTTAGCCACGAAGTCACGCCGCATCTTCTCCAGCCGTACTTCTTCTGTTACGTCTCTTAAGACAGCCACAGCGCCTCTGACAACACTGTCAGCATACAACGGTGCCATCTGAACAGACCACACACCCTGCTGTACATGAACATTGGAGCTCTGATCCCCGCCTTGCTCCATCACCATTCTGAATAAAGGAAGGAGGGGCTCAGGCACATCACGTGAAGACTTTCCAGAATGCTCGGCATCTTGTCCTTCATCCATCTGTGCCCAATCCAGATCATACCAAGCCTGCATGACCTTCTCTCCTGGCGGATTCGTCAGGATAACTTTACCTTCACCATCAAAAGTAACCACCGCATCGGTCATGCTTCGAAGCACACTCGCCAGATGTTCTTTCTCATGGTTAAGGTTCCGAATGTTATCTTCCAGTTGGGCAGCCATATGATTAAATGTGTTGGCAAGTTCACCAATCTCATCACTTGTTACCAGGGAGAGGCGAGTTCCATAATTCCCTTTGCGAATCGCATTGGCTGCCTGAATCAATTGCTGCATGGGCTGTGTAATTTTGGTGAAAAGAAACAATGCAAAAAACGTCGTTAAACTGAATCCGATAATACAGATATAGGTAAAGAGCCGTTTAATATCTCTCGATTCGGATTCTGCAAAGTTCGTATCAATGTAGGGCAACAAAAAAAGACCCAGCGCTATAAGTACACAACCCACAAGGCAGATAATAGTGATCCATAACTTCCCGACCAGCGATCTCCAGAAATTAAAACTATTTCGGTACTTCCAGTTTATAACCCACACCCCACACCGTCGTAATCATGGCCGCCGATTCAGGCGAAACCTTGTTAAGTTTTTCGCGAAGACGCTTCACGTGCGTATCCACGGTACGAAGATCGCCAAAGAATTCGTAATTCCATACATCTTTTAGCAATTCTTCTCTGGAGAAAACTTTGTCTGGAGATGTTGCCAAATAGTGCAACAATTCATATTCTTTTGGTGTTAGACTGATCTCTTCGCCGCCAGCAGTTACCCGGTGGGCATCATGCTCAATAACCAGATGCGGAAACACAATGTTGTTACTCGAATTGCTCTCCTTGGAGAGATATGCCGTTGCAGAAGATCGACGCAAAATCGCTTTGACGCGATAAATCACTTCACGCGGGCTGAATGGTTTTACTACATAGTCATCAGCGCCAACTTCGAAGCCTTGAACCCGGTTAATCTCTTCCCCTTTTGCAGTAAGCATCAAAACCGGCGTTGATTTTACCTGACGAAGGCGGGTACACACTTCAACGCCATCCATACCCGGTAACATCACATCAAGCAAAATTAGCCCGTAGTCCCCTGCTGTTGCTTTACGCAACGCAGTTTCCCCATCCTCGGCTTCATCGATCTCATAACCTTCTTTTTCAAGATACATTTTCAAAAGTCTGCGGATTCTCTCTTCGTCATCCACGACCAGTATTCGATTCTCATGTTCAGCCATGCCTCTCCAGCCCCTTTGCAATAACTCCTCATCACTTCTATTATGTTCGATCTGGCGAACAATATTTGAATACCCTTCAAATAAAAGGTACATTTGTGTTTCCCGCTTCTAAACCAACCTTTGCAATACGAGTTGTCCTAGTCCGCTCCAGCGTATGAATGTAATCCGGCAATAATCAGATTCACCCCAACCAGCGTAAACATGACGACCAGGAAGCCAAGAACTGCAAGCCATGCAGACTTTTGACCTTGCCAACCTCTGGATAAACGCAAATGCAGATACACACTATAATATAGCCATGTAATTAATGCCCACACCTCTTTGGGGTCCCAGCCCCAAAAGCGACTCCAGGCAATCTGTGCCCAGATCATGGCAAAGATTAATGCTCCCAGCGTAAATATCGGAAACCCAATGGCAATTGCACGATAACTAATCTCATCCAGATCATCGGCATCGATTCCATCCATCATCGGCTGTAACGCTTGTCCAAGTGGTCTGCGCACAAGAAGTCGTACAATTCCATACAGGATCAGACCTACAATAAGTGACCAAACCACCGTATTCAGCTTACGCCCGGCATTTACCCCGTTCATCCAGGAAGGCGTCTCAAGTAAAGGTTTTTTCATGCCAAGAAACGGTGTCATGCTCTCCACTTCGCTATTATATGGTGCAAAAATCGGAGGCATGCGATAAATCACTTTCTCTATTGTACTATTTTCCTGTACCTCTGTGTCAATGCTGACCGTTTTCTGTACAAAAACCGTCTCGTAACCAGCGGCACGAAAGGCAAATACCGTTCCTATAAATCCGATGACTACGACAATCGTAATCAGGGTGAATTCAACCCATCCTCGTTGGCGTCTTGAAGACTTGTCTTTCCCACTGAAATCAACGGTACGAAGTAAATACATGAACCCTGCGGCAAAACCCACAGCGAAGAATGCTTCACCAAGCGCGGCTAACGTCACGTGAATTTTCAGCCAGATGGACTGAAGTGCCGGGATTAATGGTTGTACCTCCTGAGGAAATACAGCGGCATACGCCATAATAATGATGGTAAGTGGTAAGGCAAACAAACCAAGTAATGACTTGCGGTATATGGCATATACGACAATAAATGCAACCATGATCATCATAGAGAGAAAGGACATGAACTCGTACATGTTACTAACCGGGATATGACCTGCCCCAGCCCATCGGGTTACAAAAAATACGATGTGTGCCGCCAAGGCAACAGTCGAAGCAATAAAAGCTCTTTTACCCCAGCGATTCATATGGTCCAAAGGATCACGATTACTCCATTTTTTGCCCATTACCGCGACAGCATATAACAAGAATGCAGCACAATAGAGAAAGAAAGCTACGATAAATGCGTCGCTGCTGAAATCCAATAAACTCATGCTTGGTTCCCCCCGTTATCCAACGACTTCTCTTCCACTTCCAGATTCATCTGTTTCAAGACGGCCGCAACTTCACGCCTGAAGCCAAACCAGTTTTTGTTGGTATGTCCACCCAAGGTGAGCTGTTTATCATCAAAACGAATCCATATGCGGCGATGATGCCAATAAAAACCCATGACCAGACCCAACATAACAATACCGGCTCCTACCCATACAAAAGGCATTGCTTTATCCACTCGTATGTTGAGATAACTTACGGACTGAATAATATCGACCTTGTCCATGCTGTCTACTTCAAGTTGTAAAGGAATTTCAGCTCCAATCAACTGTTGATTAATCGCATCCTGTTGAAACCTTTGTTTATCAATCTGCTTCGCAAAATAAAGATATTGTATTCCCTCTTCAGGCAGATCCGGTCCCTTGATGAGAAAGAGAAAAGCAGGTGCATTAGGTGAAGGCGATTTTGATTTAGGCTGACCATTCTCATCTAACCCAAAATCCATAAATTTCTCTTTTACCGTCAGATGATAAGGTCCTGCTTCAAATGTTCTTTGGGTATCTACCATATCGATCTTAATTGCACCGTATACTTCACCCGTCTTCGTATTGACCAGATCAGGAGTTACGGACCGAATGGTGGGTGTTAGATCATAATCAAACTGATATGCTTTCAGACCGTTATAATTCAATGGATGATTTACGCGTACATCATGTCTTGCCACTTCAGCTAATTGAGGTTTCTTCGAGAGATCCGAACAATCTGCTGTACATTCATACAAAACAACTTTCGTTTCAAACAGTTTTGGAACAGTTTTATTGAGGTTACGGAATTGCTCTGGTACTTCTTCCTCACTGTAGAATTCAACATTGAACTGTTCATTTTGCAGATACATCGACGTATTTGGGATCTTTTTGAACTCACCTTCAGGAAAAGCAACATGCTCATCCAGATTCAGACCAGGAAGTCCTCGTGCGAGCACCGCCAGCAAAAATATAATGAGTCCAATATGGATGACATATGGGCCCCACCGACTGAATCGCTGTTTCTCGGCGAGTAATGCATCACCCTGCGTGTGCACGCGGTACCCTTTCTTTTTCAGCGGCGTAACCGCTTTCTTAATCCAGTCTTCTGGTGCCTCTTCAATGGAAACTTGGTACACCAGACGCTGTCTTGTCAAAAATTGCGTATGTTTGCGTATCCTCTGTTTATTCAGTGCTTTATAGAGCGGTAAGACGCGATCCAGACTGCATATCACCAATGATGCACCAATCAGCACCAGCAGTAGAATAAACCACCAGGATTCGTATGTATGGGATAGACCCAACAGATAATAAATGTGACCCAACTGACCGTATGTTTCTTTGTAGTACACGGAAGGATCAATATTCAAGAATGTACTTTCTTGCGGATAGATCGTGCCAAGCATAGAGCCTACAAGCGTGAAGACAATCATATAGACGGCAATTTTGACGGATGAAAAAAAGTTCCATATGCGGTCAATGATATTGGGATTACTCCGTTGTGAACGGCGCGCCATGCCATCATAACGCATTTCCAGCACTTCATCCGATTTAGCTTCTGCCTCCAGAAGCGGCTTCCCACATGCTTCACATAATACAGTGCCTACCGGATTCTGGTGTCCGCACTCACATTTGGTATTTTGGAACACGAATAGACCTCCTGTCAGGGCTGCTTCGCCAGTTGCGAAATTTGAGCGTCAAGCGTGTCCAAATCAAGTTGCCCGATATGAATGGTAGAGATTTTGCCCGTATCAGATACAAAGAATGTCGTAGGCATCGGAGAGATCCCGAAATCACGAACCGAGTTTTTCTCCCGGTCCAGCATGATTGGAAACGTAACTCCAACCTGTCGCACAAAATTATCCACGGTCATCTGATCTTCCCCAACATTAATTCCGACAAATTGTACTCCTTGGTCCTTCCATTTGTCAGCTTGCGCCTGAAGTGCAGGCATTTCTTTAACACAAGGTTCACACCACGTGCCCCAGAAATTGATCACCATCGCTTTTCCTTTGTACTCATCAGACGTATGAACTTGACCATCCAGGCCCAGCAGTTCAAAAGAAGGAGACTTGTCCCCTTCCTTTGGCTTGCCATTCGAGCCGGATACCGATGTGGTAATCGCATATCCGCCCAACACCAGGATCAATAACAAAATGACGATTTGCACCGTTCTTCTTGATTTCCCCATGTGCTGCTCCCCTTTTAAGTGACTGTAGCATTCGCATCTCATTGGTCTAAGACAACTGTGAACATCCTATGAACAATTATAGCGAATTTCGTCACAAAACTGCGGCGGTTTTATGAAAATTATGTGTCCTCACATTACCTTTTTTTCATTTTTTTGGCTGGTTCTGATTGTGCGAGGGTAATCAGGTTGTTGACTTCCTCTTTGGTCAGATTGCGTGTCAAACCACGTTTCAGGTTTTGTAGCAAAATACCACCAAACGAAATCCGTTTCAGTCGGGTTACCGGATGGTTGATCGCCTCGAACATACGTCTAACCTGACGGTTACGCCCTTCATAGATCGTAATGGAGATCACCGACTCGTTGGCCGCTGTATCCACATCTTTGTACTCCACCTCTGCAGGAGCAGTCATGCCGTCATCCAGCATAATGCCTGTCTTTAATTTCTCCAGAGCTGTACCATGCGGCACACCTTTGACCGTTGCATGATACGTTTTGGGTACGTGATGCTTCGGATGCGTCAACAAGTGTGCAAACTCACCATCATTCGTCAGGATCAATAAGCCCTCCGTGTCATAATCCAGACGACCCACAGGGTATACACGTTCCTTGACACCTTTCAGGTAGTCGGATACAATTTTCCGACCTTCCGGGTCAGATGCACTTGTGATAACGCCTTTAGGCTTATTCAACATCAAGTACACTTTTTTCTCACTGCGGATCGGTTTTCCATTAACCGTAATCATATCCTCTTCGGGGTTCGCTTTTGTACCCAGTTCGGTTACGACCTCCCCGTTAACTTCTACTTTGCCGGACAGGATCAGTTCCTCGCTCTTGCGGCGGGATGCAATGCCTGCCTGTGCGATAATTTTTTGTAATCTTTCCATGTTTGTCATGTCACCTCACACTAATGATACCCATCACGCAGGGAAATCACAAGGATTATCCAAGGATTTTGTAAACTGGCGTCACAAATATCCATTTTAAGCTACCTTACTCCTCCAGACTGATGCAAAAAAAGGCCTACCCTTACACTACCTGTTGAACACAGATGGCATAGAGATAAACCTTTTTCTCAAATCATTTAATTGGAAACTTTACCGGCAACCGCAACCTGCTTTTTGGCAGGCGTGGTGCTATCTTTAATGAAAGACTGCAATGTTTTGGAAGTAATGTAATAGGTTCGTCCACCATACACAAACGTCATCATACCGATTACCCGGTTATTCTGATCCAGAACGGGGCCACCTGAATTACCTTGTGCCATGGATTTCACAATACTGCCGATTCCCTTCTTGCCTGGAACATCCGAAGCTTGGGAACTGAACACTCGGCTTTTAGCTATCGTATTGTAGGTTGAAGGCAAATCTTCATCCAGAATGACAAGATCACCAGCAGGATTTTTGGGGAATCCAATGGTGTAGACGACCTGGTTATCCCTTGCGTTCGTGAACGTGACCGGTTTGGCGTCTATCTCCTTGTCCAACTTCAGCAGTGCCATGTCTGTCACCGGATCTGTCTTAATAATCTTCGCCTTTACTGGCTGACCCAAGGAACCCGGACTTGCAACAGTCAGTGTGCCTTCATCGCCATCAGATAGTTCAGCATAACTCTGAACGACATGGTAATTCGTGAGCACTTCATCCTTGGAGATCAGTATCGAGGTACCAACATCATAATATACCATATCGGGTTCATCCTGCTTGACCAAACGTACATTCACGACGGGAAAAGAATCCGCTGTGACTGCCATTTGTGCACGCAGCTGTTTGTCGAAGTATCCTGTAAAATGTATCGTCTGAACGGCTTGAGCTGCCGCCAGCCCCGTTGACCCTGCGAGCATTGCAATGGCAAGCACGCCTGACATTCCAACACGGAGCATTCGTTTCCAACTCTTCTGCATGTCTCACTCTCCTCCGCTATTATTCTAGCATATCTAATATATCGGAAGGAAAGGAGATATCTTTTAACCAAACACGAGCAAACAAATCGCGAGCGCGGCAATAAAACCAATGACATCGGAAAACAACCCTACTTTGAGCGCATACCGACCGTTCCGTATGCCTACAGCCCCAAAATAGACAGTGAGCACGTATAACGTGGTATCTGTACTTCCCTGAATGGTAGATGCCATGCGTCCAATCATGGAGTCAGGGCCATGAGTTTTGATCAGATCGGTTGTAAACGCAAGGGAGCCTGTCCCGGTCAACGGACGCAGAATCCCCAGTGGCAAGACTTCCCCCGGTACACCCATCCAGGACACAAGCGGAGCGAACAGGCTAATCACAAAATCCAATGCACCCGAGGCACGAAAGACGCTGATCGCGACCATCATGCCTACGAGATGAGGAATAATGCTGATTGCAGTCGAGAATCCATCTTTGGCCCCATCAACAAAGGATTCGTATACCGGGACCTTTTTGGTAAACGCATATAATGGAACAAACGCGATAATAACCGGGATGGCCCAGACAGAGATCCAGTTGATAAAGGTTAACAAGGGTGCTCATCCTTTCATGCCGGGATTGCCACTTTTCTGTATACGCGGCGGTTTGTGTAGTGCCCTGTTCCGATACCAGCGATCGGCGATTATAGCAGCAAGTGTCGCGATAATGGTAGCCATTAGTGTTGTTCCCACAATCTCTGTTGCATTTGCGGAATGATAGTTTAACCGGATCGCGATCAGCGTTGTTGGAATAATGGTAATGCTCGCCGTATTCAGAGCTAGTAAGGTACACATGGCAGGAGAAGCGGTTTGTTTGTCCGGATTAAGCTCCTGTAGTTGTTGCATAGCTTTGATTCCCATCGGAGTAGCCGCATTTCCTAGCCCCAGCAGATTGGCACTCATATTGGAGAGAATGTAACCCATCGCCGGATGATTTTTGGGCACATCGGGGAATAGAAAACCAACAACCGGACCCAGTAGCTTAGCGATCCGGGCTAGGAGACCGGCATCTTCAGCCATTTTCATCATGCCCATCCAGAACACAAGCACACTGATCAGTCCAAAACAGACCGTGACTCCCGTTGCCGCTCCATCGAAAGCGGCTTGCGTGACCACTTCGATATTGCCGTTGATGGCCGCAAAAGCAAATCCGATTAAGATCATGAGTAGCCAAATTAGATTGATCATGGTTACATCCTCCCTTCAAAGGTGATTTAGCTAAGGAGATAACAGGTGACTTAACACGGCACGCCATGCAGCTGCCCAGGAAGAGACATTGCCGATTCCACCCATTGTAGCCTCTTCTGTCTTCGGCTCAGGAGGAATAAAACTACCTTTGCGATATACCGGAATCGAGCCCACAAGTTTGCCGTCTAACTGCATATCAATGCGACCTGCCAACCCGAACGAAGGATCTGTTGATGGTCCCTTGCCTTCCGTTTCTGACTGTGCTCGATTCTGGTCCAGAATTAACTTCTTGGTCAATGAGCTTTGCTCACTCTTAGCCAGTGGGTACCAAAATCCCCGGCCTGTAACGACATCTGTATTTTGCACAGGCTGTTCTTGTTTAGCCACCTCTACCAACGGAAAGTATTCAAACCCGAAATCAAGCATCCGAGCATGATCGTTCCAATCGTTTCCATCGTTTAGCGTTACCGCAGCGAGCTGCTGCCCATTACGTGTAGCGGAACTGACCAAACATCTGAAGGCTTTTTTCGTGTATCCGGTTTTCACACCATCCGCACCCTCATACATTCGCAGCATTTTATTTTTGTTGTGCCAGGAGTATTCCCAGCTTTCATTCGGGTTAGGTGCGGATTTGTCCTCCGTGGCTACAATACGTTTGAACACCGGATTGTGCAACGCATACGCTGTTAATCGTGCCAAATCATTGGCTGTAGAATAGTGACCTTCTGCATCCAGTCCATGAGGATTCATAAAGTGAGAATGCGTCAGGCCGATTTGCTCCGCCTTTTTGTTCATTAACAGCACAAAACCATCTTCCGAACCACCCACATGTTCCGCGATCGCTGAGGCCGCGTCATTGCCTGAACGGAGCATGAGCCCGTATAGCATGTTTTCGAGCGTCATTTCTTCGCCTAACTTCAAGTAGAGAGATGATCCTTCTTTGGCAAATGCCGAGGGAGTGACTTTAACTTTCTCATCCAGCTTGCTGTGTTCAATCGCTACGATTGCCGTCATGATCTTGGTCAAGCTGGCAATTCGCAGTTCCTTATCCCCGTCCTTGCTGTATAAGATCCGGCCTGATGTGACATCAATGAGAGCAGCGCTTTGCGCATGTGTAGACGGACCTTGAATCGTTGCCTGGGCTTGAGTAACCCCTAATGATGACAGCAAGAAGACAGGGATAAGCATGCATGCAATGACTTTCGTTATTTTTCGCATCAATTCATTCCTCCGGGTCACTTGGAATCTTGTACTATCCTATGTCCGGACAACTTAGAGTATGTCCCATAGGGCAAAAACAGCAAAAAATCCCTCCCGCTGGGATGCGGGAGGGATCATGACTTAATGATTCAGCTATAGGTTGATGGATCTGGTGTAACGGGTACACCTGTTGTATTCGATGGCGTTGTATTACGTTGGAACATGCCCTGAATTCTGTCGAGAACATACGGGGTGGAGTCAATCAACTTCTCAAATAGATGTGTTGAATTATCGAGTGGTACGATGTGAACGCCCTGTTTGCCTACGACCAGGAACGCAATAGGACGTATGGATACACCACCACCACTACCGCCACCAAACGGAGAAGCCACTTTAGCTGAACTGGCATGTTCAGTGGAGGTACCTGTAGCACCACTTTTGCCACTATTTCCTTCATTGACGTTAAAGTCACTGCCACCAGCAGCAAACCCGAATCCTACCTTACTGATCGGCAGAATCACGGTACCATCTGGTGTTTCGACTGCATCGCCGACAATTGTATTGACATCCACCATGGCCTTGATATTTTCCATAGCGGTTTCCATTAAGCCTTGAATTGGATGATCTGACATTTAAATTCCCTCCAGTTTCAATGTAAGCTAGGTTTGATCTAACCATATCATCCCCAAACTTGAAGGGACTTATGTAAATAAGCAATTGAAGTATACTCACCGAACTCACAACTCTTTTCAAAACAAAGTAGCTGTGATGGGGAATTATAGTGTGGTCCCACTAAGCTTATTCTTCTGCTTCTCCTTATGCCTACGGCGCTGTTCCTGAAGAAGTTTGAACCACATCCGCCATCCGCCTTCGACTTGGAGCACACGGGTGAGTAGCGTAACTCCAGCGACCAAAAGGGCTGTAATCCGAATCTTCACTCTGCAATCGAGCTCTGTTCTGAACTCCATCTCATCTGACCATACCGGTATAACCTGAAGCACGGGTGTATCATCAAAACGGATCTGATAGGTGAGAAAACCAATAATAATAGACTTGATACTCCACACCCAGCCCGTCAGCATCGCTGTATATGCTGCATCACCAACCCCGATATGGGTAGACCAGGACAGTTGAGTCATATGTACACGTGTGAGTGTTTGCTTGAGCCACAGCTTGAGTGCATCGGTAGCCCTTAACATAACCTTTACATCTTTGGCCCATTTCTTGACTTTACGTTTGTTAACCCGCTCACTTCCCTGGGCTTCTCCTCTGGAATGATTCATGGATTGTTCCGTCTTGACCAGAAAACCTTCCTTCATATTGCGAAAAACAATACTGGGGATTTCATAGTTAATCCGTACAATTCCAAAGAGAAGACGAACATTAATATTGGCGTAATCATCACTTTTATGTTTACTGAATGAAAAATGTACATGAACATTTGAGATGAGGACTGCGGCAATCAGCAATGCGAACAATAAACCGATTCCTCCAAGCCAAATCCACACAGGCCTTACCTCCAAGCCCTCAATTCTTTTCTCGTCTAGTATGACACTATGGATAGGAAAAAATTCACGTCTGCCCTAAAAATCCCATTTCATATTTGTTTGGAACCGGTCCGTAACCTTTTATATACACAAATTGGACTAAAGCTTAGTTACACTGATCACTCCGTTTCTTCAGATTACTTCTGTCCTCTCCGTTATGTGTAAAATCTTTAGTTCAATTTATCTAAAAATAATGCACAAAAAAACCGACTCCACTGATGGATGTCGGTTAGTATGAATTTGCAAATTAAAGTGAAGAATCCGTATTATCGTCTTCGTTGTCAAATTGACTTAGATCATCCGCCAGATCAGCACTTTCCGGTTCCAGTTGTTGCAGATCCAGTTTGTTGAATAAAAGTTGTGTCTCTTCCTCCAGGTTTTCCGAATCTTCGAACAAGCCTGGTTCCGGAAGATCTTTAAGTGAAGCGAGTCCAAAATAATCCAGGAATGACTTAGTCGTTCCATACAGAATTGGTCGTCCGATCGCCTCAGCTCGTCCCACTTCAATAATCAGATCCTTATTCACTAGCGTATGAATAGCCCGCTCCGATTTCACACCGCGAATTTCCTCTATCTCTACCCGGGTAATCGGCTGCCGGTACGCCACGATAGCCAGCGTCTCCAGAGCCGCCTGCGATAAGGAAGTTCGTGCTGGAGAGTACGCCAGTTTCTCAAAATATACAGCATGCTCAGGCAAGGTTCCCAACTGGACTACGCCGGCGATTTTAAGAATCTGTACGCCTCGTCCCTGCTGTGAAAATTCTCGAATCATCTCCTCAATCGCGTCCGTAACAAGCTCCACTCGCTGGTCGACGATCTCGGCAATTTGTTTGATACTCAGACCTTCTTCTCCGGACAAAAACAGCAGGCCTTCAATAATCGATTTCAATTTCGGAAAATCCATGATTCTTTGTTTCCCCTCTCCACTCCATAACGATATCCTCAAATATCCGCTCCTGATAACAGACAATCTGCTTCATCTTCATCAGTTCCAGCACCGCCAAGAAAGTCACGACAATCTCATGGCGATAGATGTGCTCATCCATTAACTTGGAAAATAAAAGTCTGCCTCCCGGCCCCATACTTTCCAAAGCGCCGATGACATCCCGTATCCGGTCCTTAACAGAAATCTCATCCCGTTTGATCCGGGTTACGGTTGTACGCTTCTCAGCCTTGCGTAGCGCCTTTTGAAATGCAGCAATTAGATCAGAGGTGTGCAAACCCTCAACCGGGTTGGAAGGAGCTTCTACAGGCATATAAGGGCGCAGATCCTCGGGCTCTTTGGAAAAAATAAGGCTGCGTTCCCACTCCCGTTCATGAAGATGACGCGCAATTCCCTTGTACTTACGATATTCTATCAGACGCGCAATCAGCTCTGCGCGTGGATCATAATCTTCTTCTTCCATATAATCATAATCCTCGAAATCCTCAATTACCGGTGGTTTGGGCAGTAAAAGTTTGCTCTTGATCGACAGCAGTGTTGCTGCCATGACCAGAAATTCACTCGTAATATCCAGTTCCAGTTCCTGCATCGAATGCAGATACGCCATGTATTGATCGGTAATATCGCTGATGGGAATATCCTGGATATGAATTTCAGCCTTATCAATCAGATGAAGCAGCAGATCCAAAGGCCCTTCAAAAGTCTCCAGTTTGTATGTAACTACCGTCACTAGACGAATCCTCCCGCCAGAAAAATACAAAACCCTGCTAAGCCGTCCGAATCCGGTTTCCCGTTTTCGTCTGCGCAAAGCAGGGCACTACTATTAAATAAGCACTATTTTAGCTGTTTCGTCAAGTTTGCCATCTCAATTGCCGCCGTAGCTGCATCCCAACCTTTGTTACCCGCCTTGGTTCCGGCACGTTCAATCGCTTGTTCAATATTTTCAGTTGTAACCAGACCGAAGATCGTAGGCACCCCAGTTTTCAGGTTAATCGCTGCTACCCCTTTAGCCATCTCGTTGCACACATAATCATAATGCGTAGTTGATCCACGAATAACGGTTCCCAGGGTAATCACCGCATCATACTTGCCACTCTCCGCCATTTTCTGCGCAATCAAAGGGATTTCGAATGCTCCTGGAACCCAGGCAACATCCACTTCATCATCCTGCACGCCGTGACGTTTGAATGCATCAAGTGCTGCGCTAAGCAATTTGCTCGTGATAAATTCGTTAAAACGTCCAACAACAACTCCATATCTTGATCCTTCTGATACTAAATGTCCTTCAAAAAATTGTGGCATTCAAGTCATCTCCCTAACGGTATAATATAATGTAAGCAACAGAAATTCCTAAGTAATCACTTCCATAAATTACATGGTGAACGTTATTCATCTATAACGCATTTACTCTTCGTTCTGCTCGATATCATCGAACTTAAGCATATGCCCCAGCTTGGCTTGCTTCGTATGAAGATACACCGTATTGTCCTCGTTCTCTTCCATCTGAATCGCAACACGCTCTACGACTTCAAGTCCATATCCTTCAAGGCCTTTAATTTTACGCGGATTGTTAGTTAGCAATCTGATCTGACGAACCCCAAGGTCTTTCAGAATTTGAGCGCCAATTCCGTAATCACGCAAGTCGGCAGCAAAACCCAGCTTCAGGTTTGCATCCACGGTGTCCAAACCTTCTTCTTGCAACTTGTAGGCTTTGAGTTTGTTGATCAGCCCAATGCCCCGACCTTCCTGTCTCATATAGAGCAGTACACCATTGCCTTCCTCGTGAATCTGTTTGAGTGCCGCATCAAACTGCGGACCACAGTCACAACGATGAGAATGGAATACATCTCCTGTCAAACATTCAGAGTGTACACGCACTAGTACAGGTTTGGAACCATCAATCTCACCTTTGACCAGAGCCACATGCTCCTTGTTGTCCACAGCGTTCGTATAGGCTACCGCTTGGAACTCGCCAAAGTCTGTTGGCATGCGTACAGCCACTTCACGTTGAACCAGCTGCTCTTTTTCGTTACGGTAACGAATCATGTCCTGAATGCTGATCAGTTTCAGATCATGCTTGCGGGCAATCTCCTGCAGATCCGGAAGTCTGGCCATCGTGCCATCTTCCTTAATCACTTCACAGATAACGCCTGCGGGATATGAACCACACATAATGGCCAAATCTACCGCCGCTTCTGTGTGCCCGGCACGCCGAAGTACACCGCCATCTTTTGCAATCAGCGGGAACATGTGACCAGGCTTACGGAAGTCCCCGGCTTTCGCCTCAGGATCGATCAGACCTTTCACAGTAATGGAACGTTCATGTGCGGAGATACCTGTTGTCGTATCTTTGTGATCCACAGAGACGGTGAAGGCTGTTCCATGAAAATCCGTATTTTGTTGAACCATGGGTTTCAGGTTAAGTTCGTCCGCACGGTGTTGTGTAATCGGAACACAGACTAGACCTCTACCTTCAGTAATCATGAAATTAATCACTTCAGGTGTCGCCTTTTCGGCCAAAGCGATAAAATCGCCTTCATTCTCCCGATCTTCATCATCTACAACAATGACGGGTTTACCACGCATGAGATCGTATATGGCTTCTTCTATCGTGTCCAGAATGGATTGTTCTGACATTGGTCCACCTCCAGTTTATTTCTGTTCTCTATTTATGCAAATCCGTGATTGGCGAGAAAATCTTCACTGATACTGCGCGGCTTGCCAGCACCCGTCTCCTGATGTCCTCTCCCATACTGCAGCAGATGATCCACATATTTCCCTAAAATATCGCATTCGATATTGATGGTATCCCCTGTCTTTTTCACATTTAGTACAGTCTCACCAATCGTATGAGGGATAATGGAAACTGTGAATGCGGTCTGTGACGTATGGACAACGGTCAAGCTAATGCCATCCAGTGTAACCGATCCTTTGGGGATCAGATATTTGAACAACTGGAGATCATCCGGCTTGATCTCAAACACAATCGCATTCTGATCACGTGTTATACTGCCAATCACTCCAGTACCATCGACATGGCCCTGAACGATGTGTCCGCCAAAACGACCGCCTGATTGCATGGCCCGCTCCAGATTAACTTTACTGCCAGATTGCAGCTGACTGAGATTGGTATGACGATAGGTTTCAGGCATTACATCGGCGGTAAAACCTCCACCTTCGAGCGTTGTCGCAGTTAAGCACACGCCGTTCACTGCTACACTATCGCCAATCTTCAGATCGTCCATGATGGCGGAAGCTCCGATATTCAGGACCATCGCTTCGCCTTTCCGACCAATACGCCGGATCTGACCGACTTCTTCCACCAAACCGGTAAACATGCTACCGCCTCCCTTTTTGTAATTTATAAAGAGTCTAACTTGTTTCTTTAAAATTCATTTATTTATTCAGGCCAAACCGGAATACCGCCAATGCTGATATTATCTCCAACTTTTTCGATCTCCAACTGATTCAATTGAATCGCCTGATTCATACGTTCCACACCCTCGAAGCGGAAGCTTCCAGGTGTATCATAACCGCCTACAATCTTCGGAGCGATAAACATGAGCAGTCGATCAACCAACCGTGCCTCCAGCATGGCTCCATTCAAGGTACCTCCACCTTCGAGCAAAATTGAACCGATCTCACGTTCACCCAGCTTGCTAAGTCCGCTTAACAGATCTACACGTGGTCCAGGACCACAGCGTATAATTTCGACACCGTAAGCTTCCAAACGCTCAGCAGCTTCAGGACTGGCTTCATCTGTGGTCAGTACCCATGTTGGAGCAAGACCATCCTTAACCATTTTGGCACCTACTGGAAGACGTAGCTTGGAATCCACCACAATGCGTACCGGACTAATGCCTTCCACTTGCAAACGGGTTGTAAGCTCCGGATTATCGGCGATCACCGTGTCGACGCCAACCATAATTCCCTGGTGACGATGACGAAGCGCATGCACAATCTCACGAGCAGACTCGTTGGAGATCCACTTGCTGTCTCCGCTGCGAGTAGCAATCTTTCCATCCAAAGTTGTAGCCGTCTTCAGTGTCACGAAAGGTAGACCTGTTGTAATAAATTTAATGAATTTTTCATTCATACGTCTTCCACGCTCACGCAATACACCAACTTCAACTTCAATGCCTTGTTGACGGAGCATGCTTATGCCCTTGCCGGATACTTGCGGATTTGGATCTTCACAACATACCACGACACGTTTCACCTTTTCATGAATCAGGCGTTCACTGCAAGGTGGCGTCTTGCCATAATGACTACAGGGCTCGAGTGTAACATATACCGTACTGCCTTCTGCGTCGCTTCCTGCCATGTTCAGTGCATGCACTTCCGCATGACCGGTTCCACGTTTCAGATGGCTTCCCAGGCCTACTATACGTCCCTCTTTCACAACTACACATCCAACGACCGGATTAATTCCTGTCTGCCCCTGTGCTCGTTCCGCCATATCAAGTGCCAGTGCCATATAAAATTCATCATTGATCATTTCCAAATCCGTTCACCCCGCGGTTTAAAGTCTTAGTCTTAATTATGAAAAAATCCCCGTCGAACAATCAGTTCGATGGGGATGATGAGAGACAAATGTCACCAGCAGGAGTGAAATGGATACAGCACGCCAACACTTTGCCCAAAACTTCATTTCGGGCAAGTGAAAATAGACACATACCTTAATGAACATCAATTACAGGTAAAGAGCTTCTATAGTGTGGCATATGTATGGAACTGTCCGGCGTATCCGGATCTTCCCTGCACAGTGCAAAACATTAATACTCGTGACTGTACAGCAATACTCCTGCTGAATGCAAACCTGTTAGGTCTGCACCTCTCCTTCTCCCATCCAGACTATACTGTCGGTTCTGGAATTACACCAGATCAGCCATCTGCCACAGGCAGACAGGTCACGGACTTTGCATCAAGTGCTGGACTTGTGTCCTTACACTTCCTGCATCACCGCCGGTAGGGAATCGCACCCTGCCCTGAAGGATTGCTTTCGTTATTAATTGGATGTTAGCACTTTAATGCCAAAAAATCAATTGTTTTTTGTTCCTTTTTGTCACATACTAACTTTTAATAAGCTAAGAAACAACAAAAAACCGTTTCCTCCCAAGGAGACACGGTTTTTGCTTGAAGGCATTTCGCATCTATCTCATCATTCTACATATCAGAAAAACACCAGCTCGCCATATGCTTTAATTCTTTGGCATTATGAAATGGAATGCGGTCAGGTTCTTGCAGGGGCGAAGTGGGAAGCGGAAACTCTCTTGCCACTCTTCTGACCCAACTTGTGGAATCGATCGCGATAGCGGAGCATTTCCAGCGTCCATTCGGTCTCGGTCGAAACGTTCCATGCAAATCTGCTTTTCCCGGCATCTCTGGAAAGACACCATCCAGATACTCTACGATGACGCGCTTGTCTCTGACTTCATGACAGTATACTGTTACCCACACACCTTCCCGGACCCGAACAGCATACACATCTCCAGACTGTACCTCCCCGGTACCTGCATCAGGAGATGCCTTTGGCACTTTCCCGCGAACAATTCTCTTTTTCTCCAATGCACCTAAGATCGTGTCCTTTACTGCTGGATTCTCTTCAGGCTTATCCGAAAGAGATATGTTACTCAGATCAAAATCATGGAATATCTTGTTCAGGTTGTTCTCATTGATTCCGACAGATGAGTCCCACCACGCCAAAGGCGCCTGCACTTCAACCCGCATATTGGGACGCTCGTCACGCTGTATGTAAGTCGTAAATTGAGTTATCATTCCGGGATGTTCCGGCGTATCCAGTATGCCAATCAGAGCTAACGTCTCAAGCAAGTCACGGTAGGCATATTCTTTTTGGGTAGGCAAAAGACGTTCCTTCTTGAGCGCTGTTGCTGCCTTGCTGTAGCGTGTTTTGGGAGGTAATTCGCGAAGCACTGTTAACACCGCACGGAATGTCCAGCGGTCGTATTCATTTGCTATTGGAAGCTCCTGCGCTGTAGACAGCTCTCGAAGTGCCAGTACATGTCCAAAGGGATCACCGTCCAATGGGTTTCCATTGGTCATGCGCCAATACCATTGCAGCGTCGTGTCGGTGGCTTGATCTACGCTTAATCCACAGATCTTACAAGTGCTTGAAGATGGATACGGCGTGTGTTCATGCTCTGGCATACTGCTTGCAATAAGCTTGCCCGTAAGAAGCGAGCGCCAGATCATGGGCGCTGACCACAAAGAAGAGACAAAGGCCTGCGCTGCATCCTCTATCGTCCATTGATTCGCAAGTTCTTTCAGCTCAGTGATCGTTTCATCATGTTGCGGACGTACAAATCGATTCGGTTCATGCACCGCTGCCTCAAGAGCTTCTCGATCCTGTGCGGAAACACTATCTGGAACGACATGTCGCGATGCCTGCAGGTCTTCGTCCCACAACGTGCGCTCACTATAAATTTGTTTTAACAAGCTTAGCTGGGTAACCATATCCAAGGTTCATTCATCCTTTCCAATCATTGATCTCGAATATGTTGCATGTGAAAAATAAAAAAAGTGCTTCTATGAAAAGAAGCACTTCATGTTTGGATCCAGTTAAGGTGAAGGTATTAAGCTTCTACAACTTCAACAGTTTCCATTTTGTCTTTACCTTCTAAAGCGTCCACGAACTCCATACCTTTAGTTACTTTACCAAATACAGTATGTTGTCCATCCAAATGTGGTTGCGGTTGGTAGCAGATGTAGAACTGGCTTCCACCTGTGTTACGGCCAGCATGTGCCATAGCAAGTGTTCCGCGCTCATGTTTGTTCGGGTTGATTTCACAGTTGATTGTGTAACCTGGGCCACCTGCACCGGAACCGTTAGGGCATCCGCCTTGAGCTACAAAGCCCGGAATAACGCGGTGGAATGTAAGACCATTGTAGAAACCGGAGTTAGCCAGTTTCTCAAAGTTTGCTACTGTGTTTGGAGCTTCTTGATCGAACAAATCAATCAGAACTTCTCCGCCGTTTGCCAATTTAATTTTCGCTTGTTTCGCCATATGTAAATGACTCCTTTCGTATTGACCATCGTTAATGGTGCCAGAACGCATGACCCTGGGCCAAGCATTACAGCACTTTTCTTAGTGTACACCGAAAATGTCTGGATCGCAAAAAAAACGGCAACTTTTTTCATAATTTAGTCCGAACACACAAAAAGCAGACGAAAAAGGAAGCTCCCTTTTCATCTGCTTTAACTGTGAAATCCATATATCCTGAACAATGCAGAATCGCATTGTTTTTGACGAATTAGCTTAGCGAGTAACTGGCTGTTTGCCAATGCGCGCTGGTACCAGGTCATTCTGGATGATATCTTGATACGTCTCACGGCGTACTACGACATCTCCTTGACCGTCTTTGACAAACACAACAGCCGGACGACGAATCCGGTTGTAGTTACTTGCCATGGAGTAGTTATACGCGCCTGTGCAAGCTACAGCGAGCAGATCACCACTTTCCACTTTTGGCAAGTCCAGATCCCAGATCAGCATATCGCCACTCTCGCAGCATTTACCGGCAACAGAGACTGTTTCCTGAGCAGCCTCATTCGCACGGTTGGCAAGCACAGCTTCATACTTGGATTCATACAAAGCAGGACGTGGGTTATCGGTCATACCACCATCAACGGCAACATATTTACGCACACCTGGAATGTCTTTGCTTGTTCCAACGGTATACAGCGTTGTTCCCGCTTCACCCACGATGCTACGGCCTGGTTCAACCCAGATTTCAGGTACGGCATAGCCGATTTGAGCAAAATGATTTTTAACTGCATCTGTAATAGCCTTCACGTATTGCGCAACTTCAAGCGGCGTATCTCCGTCGATATAACGGATTCCGAATCCACCACCAAGGTTAACCACTTTGAAAGCAACATTAAGACGCTCATATACGCTTGCTGCAAATTCAGCAACACGTTGAACAGCCATCTGGAAGCCTTCAACTTCAAAGATTTGGGAGCCGATGTGGGAATGCACACCGAGCAATACCAGGTTAGACTGTTTGGAAGCCAGTTCAATCGCTTCAAATGCTGTACCATTGCCGATATCGAATCCAAATTTCGAATCCGTCTGACCAGTGGAGATATATTCATGCGTATGTGCCTCAACACCAGGCGTCACACGAAGCAAAATGTTTACTTTACGATTTTTGTCCGCTGCTACAGCCTGCAACAGATGCAATTCATTGAAGTTATCGACAACAAAGCATCCGATCTCTGCATCAAGAGCCATTTCGATCTCTTCCAGCGTTTTGTTGTTACCGTGGAAATGAATGCGCTCAGCCGGGAATCCTGCTTGCAGTGCAGTAAATAGTTCACCATCAGATACAACATCCAGGGAAAGTCCTTCTTCAGCTGCAAGGGCACACATCGCCATTACACAGAATGCTTTACTTGCGTAAGCAACTTGGAAGCCCAGTCCGGAAGCACGGAATGCTTCCATGTACTCTCTGCAACGCTCGCGAACCAGTTGCTCGTCCACAACGTACAGAGGAGTTCCAAATTGTTCTTTCAGATCTGTTGCATCGACTCCGCCAATCTCCAGATGTCCTTGCGCATTTATTTTACTTGTACCATGTAAATACATAATCTGCATTCCTCACTTTTTATATACTGGAACAATTGATATTCCAATGATTTTACACCAGTATATCAAATTAAGCAGCGAGATGAATGGATTTTTCGGAAGATCATTTGTGTTTTTTACTTTTTCGCAGTTCCCCGTCCGGATCATCGGACATTTTGGTGTTGTCACGGGTTTTATTGAATGATGGACGTTTTTTATTTTCCAGCAATGGAAGCCGGAATAAAAAGTTGCCCAGGGCCTTTGCATTAAACGGTATAAAAGGCCAGAGATACGAAGAATTGTACGACCGGTGAACGGTGAGTGCCAATATGAGCAATGTACAACCTACTACCAATCCCGGAACCTTGAATATCGCTACGGCAATGAGCAGAACTAACCTGACCAACCTGTTGGCGAGACCCAGCTCGTAACTTGGCGTAGCAAACATGCCGATGGCTGCGATGGCCATATAAAGTACAACTTCATTGACAAAATATCCTGTTTTCACCGCGATATCCCCGACTAGAATGGCCGCAATCAAGCCCATCGCCGATGCCAGAGGTGTAGGCGTATGAACCGCTGCCATTCGTAATAAGTCGACGCCAAGTTCGATTAGGAGAAACTGTAGAATTAACGGTAGCTTTACATTTTCCTGCGGACCAATGAAGTCGAGTCCCATCGGTTTGATCGAAGGATCAATAACCATGAGCAGCCATAAGGGTAGCAAAAACAACGATATAAGAATCCCTGCAAAACGCACCCATCGTAAATAGGTTCCCATCAAGGCCGTCTGTCTGTTCTCTTCCGCATGTTCACACAGGTCGAAGAAGGTCGTAGGCAGAATCATCACACTGGGGGAAGTGTCTACGAAAATGACGACTCGTCCTTCCAGCAAATGGGAAGCTGTAACATCTGGTCGTTCCGAATAACGAACGAGTGGGAACGGATTCCACCCCTTGTTGATGATGGCTTCCTCCAACTGCTTGTCGGCTGCGGGAATACCGTCGATATCCACTCGCTGAATTTTTTCACGAACTGAATCCACCTGCACTTTATCGACAATATCATCAATGTAGACCACGCAGACGTCCGTTTGTGTTCTCCGCCCCACCTGCATGATCTCAAACTTCAGTCCAGGGTCGCGTATTCTGCGACGCACTAATGTTACGTTGGTCAGGAGCGTCTCGGTAAAGCCGTCTCTGGAACCTCGGACTACCCTTTCCAATGAAGGTTCTTCCGGTGAACGTACCGGGTAACTCCGGGTATCCATAATTAGGACCGAGCGATCCCCTTCAACGAACATTGCGCTCATACCGGTAAGAACCTTGTTGATGACCGCACTCATCTTGTCGACTTTTTCTACCTGAATATGGGGAATATAACATTCAAAATAGGATTTGAGTGCGTGTCCGGACACGTCATCCGGTGTGAGATAGGTCAGTCTTTTTAACACTTCAAGCAAAATCTCATCCTTCGCAAAACCGGTAATCATCAGCAATCCAACGTGTTTTCCACCCAGAACCATTTCCCTCATATTAACGTCGAAGGATTCTCCGAGTCCCAGCACCTGTTGCAGCGTATATCTATTTTCACTCATGCGTGGGGAGATATCATCGTTTTCCTGCCAATATTGCACCGATTCCTCAATGCTGTCGGACATCTCATTTTGTTTTTTCTTATTGTACGCCTTCTCCTCTTCTTCCTTCTGAATCTCATAAGCTGACTTGTGTAACATCTCTTCCGTTATACCTTCACTATTTTCCTGGCCTGTATGTTCCGTTCGATCATCCATTTTCCATCCTCCTATGGCCCCGAGCTACCGCTGATATATAAAAAAATCAAACAGAGAACCTGTCATTTTGCCCAAAATCATGGCGAGCAGTAATCCAAACAAGTAAGGCTTCATGCCCAGCCTTTTGGCTAACACGGGCAGTACATTAAGTACCTCAGTGAGCGCCGCGGCCAGCAGACCGATGAACACACCACAGAACAGTCCAATGATTGGACTGAGCAACAGCACCCCATGCATTTTCCAGTGCCAGAAATCCGCCACAGTCCCGACCAGCGAACCACCTATGAGCGCCCCTTCGTACCAGTGGGTCTTGTCATACGATTGTGTAAGTTGAGCCAATCTGGGAATCATATCGAGCACCAGAATGAGCGCAATTACGCCGCTTCCTACGGCAATCCCCCCTGCAATACCCAGTACAATGCTGATTGCTCCATTAAGAACGCTCATCCGCATTCATCTCCCTGCGTTCCTGCTCATGCATCCGTTCACTTTCTTCAATTACTACATATTTATCTACATTTTGCTGGTATAGGAACATCTCCACTTCCAGCGGAGTAGGCTCCTCATTCCACTTCTTCTTGAACAAATGGTTGAAAAATACCGCCATACCGAATCCAATGCCGATGGAATACGCCACTTGGAACAGATAGGGATGTTCATCCCGATGACCCGTAAGCATCTCCACAATTCGAATCTGTACTTCCTGCATGTTCACATCCGCATGAAAATTCATGATCGTTAAGGCCGATCCAAAGAACAGCAGTAGCCAAACCAATATGAACAGGGACTTGGAAGGTTGACCATTTCCCGCAATGACTTCAACAAGCGTATGACCTGATCCAATCAGTTCCACGCTTACCTCTGGCAAGATGTGCCGAATTCGGGGAATAATCTGCAATATATCAATGAGGATCAGATTGCCATCCTCCGGTCCAGGGTACAGCAGTTCAAGCTCCAGTAGCCTGTCCTCCTGGTCTTCGGAAGAGGTCAGTACATGTGCAATGTCTCCAAGCTTGACTGCTCTGCCCCTCTGGATGCGAATTCGGCTGCGCAGACGAACGTAGACCACTGGAGTGGGTGTCTGGGACATCCATAGCACTCCTTTACTGCGTAATTTAGGTTAGTATTTGAAGAATGTGCAAATTTATTACAAACGGGTTGGAAAAAGATCGGGAGGTGGGTGCGGGTGCTACGGGATGGATCGGCCATTGGTCGCTGTTGCTCGGGGGGGAGGATACACGCAGACACTCCGACGGCAGACCAACCTTCTGATCGCTGTTGTCTCCAAATTCTTATGATTGATTTCTAAGTGTTAGAAATTCGGAGACAAAGGCGAACGCTTCGCTTCTTCAGGTCTAATCTGCCGCCTGCGTTGCTTATGTATCCTTAGGTGAGCCCTCACGCTTCGCTCCTTTTGACCGATTCCATCCCTCCGCTACCTGCTGTCCTCCCGTTTCCAAACGTTTGAAAGAAATATGCTGGGGAGTGGGCAGGGAGGGATTTAAATGATGATTTTTTGTGGATTTTTTGTTCAAAAATTCAATGACTAGTGAAGTTGTCTTCTGGAGCCGTCTTAGAATACAACTGTGTAGAAAATTGGAGACAATGGTGCACGCTTCGCTTCTTCAGGTCTAATCTGCCGCCTGCGTTGCTTGTGTATCCTTAGATGAACCATCACGCTTCGCTCCTTTTGACCGACTTGAGGCGCAACCGAGTGCGGAGCATTTTGTTACATATCAAAAAAGTCGCCGTATGGGCGACTCTTGGGATTGGTAGATAGGCTCACGAATCAATCATGAATAATAACTCAGTAATTCTGTTCTTTTTCTCTTTTGTTCAATTCCCTTCTAAATCGTAAAGGCGTTGCATTCATTGTTTTCCGGAACTGGTTAATGTAATAACTCGTGCTGTTAAAACCGACCTCATAGGCGATTTCCGTAATGCTGAGCTTGGAAATTTGCAATAGTTCAATGCTTCTTTGAATGCGGTACTCGATCACATATTGCATGGGTGTAGTTTTCAGAATTTGCTTGAAATAACGGCATGTCTCCGATCGACTTAACTGTCCGGCCTTTGCAATATCTTCCAGCTTAATTGGATCGGCATAGTTGAGATTAATCCATTGCAACATGTCTTTCATTCGGTTGTTTCTGCTCATCTCTGATGGATCATGTTCCAGGGAATATCCGTTCATAATCAGCAGTTTCCACATATTCAGCACCGAAGAAGCAACATTCACTTCGTAAAAAGGAACTTGTTGCACTAGCTCCTTTCTAATCCGTGCAATAGCATTCAGGATCTGTTCTCCCCAAGCGTTAGCTCTTTCGATATACAGAAAAGGCAAATTAGTTGCTGTTACATATGGATGTACGTACTTTATATACAAATCCGAAGGCATGATAACATGTGGGGACAAATTCAGGCATAAATAAATGCAGTTCTCGCTCACACCATGATCTTCGGCCATATGCATTATTCCACTGTTGATAAAAATCCCGTCACCTTTGGACAACATCATCTTTTGATCGTTGATATGGAACAACGCCGTGCCCTGAAGAACGGCAACGAACTGCAATTCATCATGCCAGTGGAGAGGAATATGTCCGTGAACATTCTGAACAATGGTTGTCTCATAACAGGCTATAGATAATGTATCGGTACGGTGTTGCGTCATTTCTTTCAAATGTTGATCAATGATAAATTCGATTTTCCGCATGGCCCTCATCTCAATATAGTTATATTTTTAAGTGTAATATTGATATTAATGTACCGCATTTCTCCTTAATATAACACTATTCTTATATTTAAGGTGAGGCGAACAAGAATGACAACTTCTGCAAAATCCAAAATTTCAGGCATCGTACTCGTTCTGACCGGAGCCATCTGCTGGGGCATTGGGGGGACGGTATCTCAAAAACTGTTTCAACTGGATGGAATTGAGGTCAATTGGTATGTCACTGTACGATTGTTGATTGCTGGGTTACTATTACTGGTTATTCAATCGTTTACAAAAGGACGATTTCAGATTTTTGATGTGTGGAGAAATAAAAAAACGGCTGGACAGCTAATCATTTTCGGATTGGTGGGCATGCTTGCCGTCCAGTATACGTACATGGCATCCATTAAACACGGCAATTCAGCGGTAGCTACACTCCTGCAGTACCTGTCCCCTGTCATGATCATGATTTACATCGCACTCCGTAAGCAGTCTGTCCTTACACGCAATGACCTTGCATGCGCCGTTCTGGCTCTCGGTGGGTGTTTTCTCCTACTGACGAACGGCTCACTCACGCAGTTATCTGTCTCCTGGCTCGCAGTGATGTGGGGCATATTATCCGGGGTTTCAGCTGCATTTTATACGCTGTATGCCGTGCAACTGATTAAAAAGTTCGATTCACTTGTTGTGGTCGGCTGGGCTATGATCATCGCTGGTTTGGGAATGAGTTTTATTCACCCGCCCTGGAAAATGAATTTTGCTAGCATCACGCTCGAAACCTACGGTTATTTGATATTTACGATCCTTTTTGGAACCATGATTGCTTTTTGGTTTTATATTGCGAGTCTCAAAAGTCTTACACCCAAGGAAACTAGCCTGCTCGGGAGCGCAGAGCCCCTAGCTGCTGTTGGAACAACCGTCATATGGCTCCATGAACCTTTTGGCTTCTATCAATGGATTGGTATGGCATGTATTCTTGGCATGATGCTGGTCATGCAGTCCAATCGTACGGGATCTCCCCGTACTAACAACAAATAACCTCCCTCGCCGTAATGCGCGATAGAAGGTTGTTAGTTGTCGTATATTGGTGTATAAACGCCAATACTGTTGTTTGCAATCCCGAATCACTGCGCGATTTGATCGCGAATGGATTGCAGTATTTTTTTCTCCAGACGTGATACCTGCACCTGAGATATACCCAGCCTGCTGGCAACCTCGGACTGCGTCTGATCCCGATAATACCGAAGATAGACGATTAACCGCTCCCGCTCGCTGAGACCACCGATCGCTTCGTTCAGCGCCAGTTTGTCAAACCAACGTTCCTGAGACTCGTCGGCAATCTGGTCCATTAATGTAATGGGATCGCCGTCATTCTCGAATACCGTCTCATGGATGGAGGTCGGTGGTTTGTTCGCTTCCTGGGCAAATACGACTTCCTCCGGGGTCACCCCCAGCTCTGCGGCTACTTCCTTGATCGTTGGCAGGCGATCCAGATGTTTGGACAGTTCGTCCCTTTTTTTGCGGACTTTATTTGCCATCTCTTTCAGTGAACGACTGACCTTCAGGGTGCCGTCATCCCGCAGGAATCGCTGGATTTCTCCGATGATCATCGGTACCGCGTAGGTCGAGAACTTCACGTCATAACTGAGATCGAATTTGTCTACTGACTTGAGCAGACCGATACAACCAATCTGGAACAGATCTTCCGGGTCATATCCCCTGTTCATAAAACGCTGTACGACGGACCAGACGAGTCTGATGTTGCAGTTCACCAGCGTATCCCGTGAAACATGGTCACCCGACTGACTGAGCGCAATCAGCCGTTTGACCTCGGCATCGTCCAAATAGGTCTGTGAAGATGGTTTCACTTCAGCATCCATAAGAACACCAACCCCTAATTATACAATGCTTTCTTGGATTCAATCCTTTTTTTCATCTTGATGGAGGTGCCTCTGCCGGGCTCACTGCTGACTTCGAATTCATCCATGAAGTTTTCCATAATGGTGAAGCCCATGCCCGACCGCTCAAGTTCGGGTTTGGACGTATATAGCGGCTGCTTGGCGAGTTCAAGATCTTCGATTCCTTCACCGCGGTCTTCCACAATAATCGTAATCATGTCTTCCCGAATCTCGGCCTGGATGGACACAACACCTTCGGAGTTGTTGTTGTATCCGTGGATGATGCTGTTGGTCACGGCTTCCGAAATGACCGTCTTCAGGTCACTGAGCTCGTCCATCGTTGGATCAAGCTGGGAGATAAACGCAGCAACGGTTACCCGTGCAAACGACTCATTCTCTGACTTGGCCGCGAATTGCAGATTCATGAAATTTGTCCCTGTTCCTTCATTCATGAGACGACCTCCAGACCTGAGAGAGCAGTTCCCTCATTTTCGTATATCGGCATAATCTTGAACAAACCCGACATTTCCAGCAAACGGTACACTGGCGAATTGACGTCACAGACCACCATCTTGCCGCCTTTATTCTTAATGAGCTTGTATCTTCCCAAAATGACACCCAGACCTGAACTGTCCATAAATTGCAGATCTTTCAGGCTGAGTACGAGATGCTCGCTTTGTCTCCGCTGGATAGCTTCATCCATCTGCATCCGTACCATGTCAGCTGTATGGTGATCCAGCTCCCCGGATAATCGTACAATCAGAATCCCGCGATGGTGTTCCATTTCCACATGCAAGTTCACGTTTGCTCACTCTCCTCCCTGTCTTGAACAAGGATTTCTACGTTTCCGAAGGCTTTTCCTGCCCCCCGACAAAACTAGAAGAAAACCCCTATTTAACTACAAAATATGTTCGAAGGATGCGTGCATCTCGCAGAAATCGCCGTTTAGTCAAACAGGTTGGACGTCGTCCGCTTGAACAGCTTCCACCAGCCAGCCTTATTCACATCCTGCGGAGCCTGAATGTCGAACTCCTTAATCACGTCGTTGCCCTGGTACACCACAAGTTTACCGATACTTTGCCCGGCTTTGATCGGAGCTTTCAATTCTTTGGCAACCAGCAATTCATGACGTATGTCGTTGGATTTGGCTCCTTTGCGCATCAGCACACTATAATTTTGCGTGGCATTCAGAGGCAACTCCGCAACTTCTCCTTTTTCGATTCTCAGACTGCCCAGCAGATCCCCTGCCTTGTAGAGAGCCTTCATCGTATATTGACTAAAGGCATAGTCAAACATCGAAGACACTTCACTGTTCCGTGTTTTGGTATTCGGTTCACCGAGTACCACGGAAACGACTCGCAGTCCATCCTTGGATGCTGTTGCGGACAGGCAGAACTTCGCTTCGGACGTATATCCTGTTTTCAAACCGTCTGCCCCTTCATAAAAACGAACCAGCTTGTTTGTATTCACCAACCAGAAGGGCTTTTCCGTATCTTTGCGGAGGTAATCCTGATATGCACCGGTATACTTCGTAATCCCGGAATGCTTCAGCAGTTCACGGCTCATGATGGCAATGTCATGAGCGGAAGAATAATGATTATCAACCGGCAGGCCGTTACAGTTGGCAAAATGAGTATCCTTCATGCCAAGCTCCTTCGCACGCTCGTTCATCAGCTGTACAAAGGCTTCTTCCGAGCCAGCGATCTTCTCAGCCATAGCTACCGAGGCATCATTGCCCGAAGCCATCGCGATCCCTTTTAACATATCATCAACCGTCATTTCTTCTCCGGGCTCCAGAAAGATCTGCGAACCGCCCATGGAAGCTGCGTATTCGCTCGTTCTTACTTTGTCCGTCAGCTTCAGCTTGCCCGAGTCAATCGCTTCGATCGTGAGCAGCATCGTCATAATCTTCGTTATGCTGGCCGGAGGCAGCTGATCATGACTGTTTTTCTCATAAATAACCGTACCCGTATCTGCATCCATTAAGATCGCAGAGCGTGCCGACGGAGCCAGATCAGTTCCTCCCGCTGCCTTCGGTGTTTCTTCAGCCAATGCCGTTGATGCCATAAGGGACAGCAGGATACAAAGGGTCATGAACGATGCCATTATTCTTTTCTTCACAAGGTTACCTCCTCAAATGACTTGCCTACTGCATATTCCATGCATGTACTGCTAATCATTGTCGGCGCGTTTCCAGTAAATTATTCCATGTAAAGCATGATTTCCCGAACTTTTATTGAAAATATGATCAAAGCAAAAAAAACGTACTGCGCTCAACGAATGAGTAACCGTACGTTCATCACAACAAAAAAAGGTTACCCCCGATGATTTCTCATACGGAAAGGTAACCTTCTCTACTCAAACTTGCTTACATTTGCGGAATAACAGCCAATACCAGCGCCAGGAATGACTCACGAACACGCTCCGTCGTTTCCATCACCTCATCATGTGACAGCGGCTGGTCCAAAATTCCGGCAGCCATGTTGCTGATACAGGAAATACCGAGCACTTCCAGGCCTGCATGGCGTGCCACGATCACTTCAGATACAGTGGACATGCCCACTGCGTCTGCGCCCAATGTACGCAGCATTTTGATCTCTGCTGGTGTCTCGTAGTTCGGACCGAGCATACCTGCGTATACCCCTTCACGTACGTTAAAACCTTGTGATGCAGCCGTATCCTTCGCCAGCGCGCGCAAACGGCGGCTGTATGCTTCCGACAGATCCGGGAAACGTACGCCCAGTGCAGCGTCATTTGGTCCGATCAGTGGATTTTTGCCTGTAAGATTCAAGTGATCCGAGATCAGCATCAAGTCTCCAGCTTCATACGACGTATTCACGCCACCTGCAGCATTCGTTACAAGCAGGCTACTTACACCCAGTTCCTTCATAACACGTACTGGGAAGGCTGTTAGTTCTGGACCATATCCTTCATACATGTGGAAGCGGCCTTTCATCATCACCACTGGACGACCTTTGATGGTGCCGACCAATAGTTCACCTTCATGTCCTTCCACTGTGGACACTGGAAAATGCGGAATATCCTGATAAGCAATACTTACGCCATCTTCAATGAGTTCTGCCAGTACGCCAAGACCCGAACCTAAAATCAAACCGACTTCCGGCTTGATGGAGCTTTTGCTTTGAATATAAGATGCTGCTTCCGAAATCATTTGTTGGTTTAGTGCTGTCATGCGATGTATGTTCCTCCTTGAGTTGAAACGGTCCGTCTTATGTATAACGGCGTTTGGATGTATTCAATTTATTTTATCCTAAATCGGCCCAATGTTCCGCATTTATTTGTGAATGCCATGCGTCAAAATCTATCTTGCCCTCGGATGATGGGTTTCATAGATTTCTTTCATGGTTTTGCGACCATGATTGCCATATTGTTGTCCAGGTTGCTCCACATGACCCAGCATGTCTTGAACCGCACGTGTATCCGCCCCATTGGCAATCAGGTGTGCTGCAAAGGAATGACGCAGCGTATGCGGCGTAATTTCTTCCGAGATCCCCGCATCCACTGCCGCTTTTTTAAGCAACTTCCAGAAGCCTTGCCGGGTTAAACGTCTGCCAGATACATTCACGAACAGTGCCTGCTCGTCCGATTCGGTTTTGAGCAACTGATTGCGGAATTCCTCCACATACACACTTGCCCAATGTGCAGCTGGCGCACCGATGGGAAGAATGCGTTCCTTGCCTGCCCCACCGCATCGTATAAAGCGCATGCCAGGCTGTACATCCCGAATGTCGAGCGCAATCAGTTCCGAGACCCGAATACCTGTAGCATACAATAGCTCAAGCATCGCTCGATCTCTCACACCCTGCGGTGAACGAACATCAGGCGCTGTCAGCAGTTGTTCAATCTCCGAGATGGTTAACACCTGTGGAGGCGTCTTATCCGCCTTGGGAGCTTCCACATCGAACGTAGGGTCCTGTATAATATCACCCCGGCGCATCAAAAAATGAAAGTAGGAGCGCAGAGATACGATGCTGCGGGCAATCGTTGCATTGGCACGTCCTGCCTGTTTGAGTTGACCTGCAAACAGGACGACATGCGTGCGTCTGACCTGATCGGCTTCGCGTATGCCATATTCCTTATCTGCAAATTCAATGAACTTGTCCACGTCTCGGAGATACGATTCAAGTGTGCTACTAGACATCCCTTTATCATCTTCCAAGTATAAGGCATAGGCGTGTATCGTCTGTTTCATGTACAACGCTCCTCAACTGACAGATCTGCCGCTCCGGCAGACTGCTCCCGTATTTGCATCCCTGGCTGTTCGAAGCTACTCCCCGTACCAATAGAACAGACGGAGACGCTCCGCCATCGTAGGACGTCCTTCTCCATTACCTGGCCAATCTGTTTCCTGAAATACTTTAATCGCATTCCCAGTCGGCATCTGATACTGATCCACAGGTGAGATCCAACCATTGAACAGATCCAGAACATGATAGAACAGATAAACTAATGCAGCAAAAAATATAATAAATCGAATAAAACGGAGCCCTCTCCGCACTGATATAATCATGGGCGTGTCCCCCTCCTGATTCGAATCCGGTATTGTCCTTGAATCAGGGTATGTCCATAAACACAGGTTTATGCCTTTCGGGTAAACTCCAGATCACTCGGTGCCAAAAAAGCTCTCCCGTCAAAACCGCCGGTGAGAGCTTGAAGATATGCTATGTTATTCTTCATCTTTGGGTTTCTGTTCATTTTTAGCTTTGCAACGATAACAAATTCCATGAAAGTCCAGTCGGTGATCTACTACCGAAAAGTTAAATTCCCGCTCCAAACGCTCTTCAAGCGGTCCAAGCCAGTCTTCACGTATTTCATCCATACTTCCGCATTGAACACAGATTAAGTGATGATGGTGATGCTTGGATGTATCTCCGCGCAGATCATAACGCGCTACACCGTCGCCGAAGTTGATTTTCTCTACAACATGCAGCTCACTCAGCAGTTCGAGGGTACGGTACACGGTTGCCAGACCGATTTCGGGAGCCTTTTCTTTAACGAGCATGAATACGTCTTCTGCGCTCAGATGATCTTCTTCATTCTCAAGAAGTACTCTTACGGTGGCTTCCCGCTGGGGCGTTAATTTATATCCTTGGGACTGTAGTTGCTGCTTAATTTTATCGATCCGTGCTTCCATTTTCTCCCTCCCCCTAGGAAATCACTGCACACTGCAACTTAACCCACTCTTTTCATTATAGGGGGAGTGCGTAATTAAAGTCAACATTTTACACTATACGATACACGTTAGGCTGGTAGTAGCATTGGTGTGACCCAGCGCATCATCGCAGGTGTAACCCATGTTTCAAAAGACGCCACGCCGAGCAGCAGTGCAGCCATGACCAAAGTTAACACTATATATGAAGCAAAAGGCCGTTGTCGACCCGGTGTTCGCTGCATCAAAACACGATTACGAATGATGTATAACGAGAACGTCATGGCCGCCACACTGCAGATCAACAGGATCGGAATGACGAACAAATTATGCGGTGCCACAGACACCAGTGCAAACAACAGGCCTTTCCAGGAATACTGCCCAACAAGGTACCCCACTGTGAATCCAATGAGCACACCTTTAAGAAAATCCAGAACCAGTATACCGGGCAATCCAACGACGGATAAACCCAGAATAAAGATCAGACCTACCCATTTCAGATGAAGCATGGCAATATCCCAATATGCCCCGGTCTCAGTCACTTGTGCGCTGTGTTGCACTGTCATGAAGAAATTGCCGAGATAACCCTCCAGATCCTGACGTTGCTCAAGTGACAATGCATTGACCATGAGTGCGCCAAAAATGACGCCGACCAGAAACAAGACAGCCACAAATACATATAACGAAGTCTGACCTTTAAATGTAAAGTAGGAAGAGCGCATACAGGTACGAGTCCCCTTTCCGGTTATCATGTTGCAAGGATTCTCAATTACATCCTCATAGTCATTCTTATGAACCGGAACGCACCTGTATGACTTCTTGTCCAGATTGGCTCTACGTGAAGCGAAGCTTTATCAGATGAACTTAAGAGTATTTACGCGAGTCACTCCGAAGCTCTTTCCTGAACAGTAACCTTTCCGTACGTGCCGCCACCTCCGGAGGACAGCTCCAGTTGTCCGTTCCGTGCGGCCACGATTAGGCCTGATAACACAGGTCCAATCACCTCAGTAAGCTCTTCCTCACGGGTGCGATGAAGTACATTCATTTCCGTACCAAAATGGTCCAGTAGCTGGCGCAGTTTGGCTTTGCCAAGTCCCGGAATGAACTCCAGTGGCACCTGATAATGATAGGCTGGTCTGTTTGCAGACACCTGAGGACTCTCCCGATCAGAAATTGCCAAAATGCGATCCAGCACCCCCTGCACAAGCTTTAGACTGCCACAGTGAGGACAGCGCTCTGCTGACATCGCTTGCTCGTCCATAATACTGCCACATGCTGCACAGTACGTACGGTGGTACTTGCCCAGCCTTGGATTCAGTCCATAATTGGCGGTAATGCTCCTGCCTGCTTCTCCTTGGAGTGCCATACGAAATTCATCAAAAGAAGGTGCTGCAACTTGAAGTTCGTTATACTCTCTTCCAATCTTACCGAGAGAGTGGGCATCCGAATTGGTCAGGAACGGGACATGATCCAACTCCCGAATATAACTGGCCATCGATGAATCAGAGCTTAAGCCCAGCTCGACCGCATCCACAAGACAAGTATCCAGTACATCGCCCATACGGGGCGCCGTACTACCATAGATGCCTTTATGCGGTGTAAACACATGTGCAGGCACAATAAGTCCACCACGGGCCTTAATCTCGGCCTGCATCTCATGAGCGGGCACATAGACCCGCTGAGAACTGAGGTTTACATTTTTCATATAACGTTTCATCCAGTCCGTGAAGGACTTCATTGTTTTCAGATCACGGAAGTACGCCAACATATGAAATTCACGCATTCCAGGCTCTCGCAGCTCAATCTCTGTACCCAGCAGAATGGTGGTGTCCTGGTAGGCAATGCCGCCTCCCTCGATCTCCGACATCGTACCACTCTCCAGCAACTGCTCAATATCCATCTGTACAACTGGAGAATGACAATCAATAACACCAAGCAGATGAATTCCTTTATGATCCGATGCTTCCCGAGCAATATTCTCAAATGTCAGATCCCGACTGCCACTGATTTTAACGGCCTCGCCGCGAGACGTACGTCCGATGTGAATATGCAGGTCTGTATAGCAGGGTTCCCACAAGGTGGACGTTGCCAATTGATCTTGCATTCTTAGAACCGTCCTGTTGTTCTGTAAAGGTCCCACGCATACACGGCCATCATCGTTTTGGCATCGCTAATCCGGTTCTCGTCCATGAGCGCATAGGCTTCCTCCAGAGTTATTTCGGCAACTTCAAGGAATTCATCTTCGTCCAGCGCCATGTCCCCTGCTTCAAGCTCTTCTGCGATGTAGAGATGAATGATTTCATCTGCGAACCCCGGTGAAGTATAGAACGAACGCAAATGACGTAGCGACTTGGCCACATATCCTGTCTCTTCTCGCAATTCACGTGCTGCTGCCACTTCCGGCTCTTCACCCGGGTCCAATTTCCCCGCAGGAATCTCTACTTCGGTGCGTCCCATTGCCTGACGATACTGATCCACAACAAGCATGCGATCTCCGTTTAGAGCAAGTACCGCTACAGCTCCAGGGTGCCGGATAATCTCACGTGTAGCCGTCTGACCATTCGGTAGCTTAACCGTATCGACCTGAAGTGAAATCACTTTTCCCTCGAAGATCGGCTTGGTGGATACGGTCACTTCCTCCAGCTTCGGATTGGCAGGTTGCGCAGCATGGATGGATTGGGCAGATTGATTTGGTTTCATTCGTTCTTCAACTCCATATCGTAGGAATATATATAAATTGACTAAGAATATTTACACGAACCACTCCGATGACAGAACAAGCCTTCGATCGCTGTTATCCCCAGATTTTTTTGATTTCTTTCTCTGAATAATAGATAAAATTTGGTGATAGCCTATGCTTACGATGCAGCTTTCTTTCAAAAAGCTTTTTGGCGAACGCTCCGCTTCTCTTGATGTTATTTCTGTCCTCTCCGTTCTTGTGTAAAGGATTAGCTCAATTTATATATTCGGTTAATGTATAAATCTCTGATTTTGGGCATATGGTGAGCGTATAGAATTCTCACAGCAAATATAAACGAATCAGGGGGACTTTCGATGAACAGTTATATGACGCCTCAATCCTTACACGTGGTAGGACAAGCCCGGCAAGTACAGCTCATACTCAAACAATGGTTGCGCGAGTGGGGCCCTGATGCCAAGTTAATCGATCTGCTCGCTGGACGTAAATGAATGGGTCATCGATCTATTCGTCCATTGATTCAATTTGACCCTAAATTAACGAGTCTTCTCACTTGAAATATAACATGAATCCGCAAAAAGTCCGAATCCGATACTAGGGCTTGTCTCAAAACTCGCTGAAGTGCATCTTTTACCGCCTTTTCGGCCCCAGCTACGTCACTTTCCCTGGACGTGCCCCGGCACGCCTACGGAAAATTTCCTGGCTTGGAACGAAAATTCGGCAAAATCTGCTTCCTTCAGAGTTTTCAGACACGCCCTAACCGGGTTCGGACTTTTGTCTAAGAAGTACATGTTATTTCTTATCTGCTGCCGTTTCCTGAATAATAGCCACGACCACCTGAGACAACTTCACAATGTCTTCGGCACGAATGCGCTCTTTGGTTGTATGAATATCCTCATATCCTACCGCCAGATTCACTGTCGGAATGTTGAATCCATTAAAGATGTTGGCATCACTGCCCCCACCGGAAGCAAACGTACTTGTCTCTAGCCCCAGACTGCGAATGGCACGTTGCGCAAGCTGTACAACCTCATGTTCATCATGGAAACCAAATGCAGGGTACAGGATCTCACTTCTGAATTCAGCCGTTGCACCGTATTTGCGACATGTCGTTTCCAGCGCTTCACGCATCTGTGCAACCTGCAATTCCACTTTCTCCTGCACAATACTGCGAGCTTCCGCCTCAATTTGTACAAAGTCACATACCACGTTGAGTGCTGATCCACCCTGGAATTTGCCAATGTTTGCGGTTGTCTCATCATCAATTCGTCCAAGCTTCATGGCTGCAATGGCTTTGGCTGCAACCTGAATGGCGCTGATCCCGTCTTCCGGGTTCACGCCCGCATGTGCGGACTTCCCATAGATGCTCATCTGAATTTCAGCTCTAGCCGGTGCAGCTACACAGATCGTGCCTACAGCACCGTTGGAGTCAAGCGCATAACCAAACTCAGCATCGATATCCTTCGGATTCATGGCGCGTGCGCCTACCAGACCAGACTCTTCGCCAACTGTAATGACCAATTGAATTTTGCCATGCGGAATGTTGTTTTCCTGGATCACACGAATCGCTTCGAACAACGCCGCAATCCCAGCCTTGTCATCTGCTCCCAGAATCGTTGTTCCATCACTGCGAATCCAGCCATCTTCACCCAGTTCAGGCTTAATTTCCTGTCCTGGCGTTACGGTGTCCATATGACATGTGAAAAAGATCGGTGTAACCCCTTCTGTTCCTTCGGCTTCCCAGGTAATGACGAGGTTTCCGGCGCCATGTCCGGTTTGCTCCATCGTGTCGTCCTCATAGACATGAAGACCAAGCTCTGCAAACTGTTCTTTTAACACCTTCGAGATGTTCTGTTCATTTTTCGTTTCACTATCAATCTGCACCAGTTCCATGAACTGATCGATAACACGTTGTTGTTTAATCATAGGACTTTCCTCCCTCTCGTGGATACGGTACAATACAATTACTATGGCTTGTTTACTTTATGTTGAAAGGAGTTCTCTCATCATGCAAAAAAAGAAATGGTTCAAAATCATCATCTATCTCATGCTGATCGCCATGATCGGGTCCACCCTTTTCATAGCTCTCGAACCGTTACTGTTCGGATAGCAACCTGAAGCCTTTTGACGGTCTGTTTACAGACGTTGAAGGGCTTCTTTTTCGGTGACCCAATTGATTTGATATGGAAAAATGCGATTAAAGTACGGAACAATCTCGCGCGCTACCTGCTCCACTGCATAGGACTTACCCGTTATATCCTCCAGTGAGGTAACGCCATACTGCTCAATCCCACAAGGAACGATCCCCTGAAAACCTGCATGTTGAATGCCTGAGGTGATGTTAAAAGCAAACCCGTGACTGGTCACGAAACCGCGGCGGTGTTTGCAACGATTAAACTTGATGCCGATCGCAGCAATCTTCATATCGCCAATCCACACACCGGTGTAACCCTCTTTGCGTCCGGCTTCAATGCCCTGGTCTGATAGATAATCCATAAGCACCTGCTCCAGTTTACGTAAATATGCGTGTAGATCCAAGTCTTCATCCCGACCAAGAACCAATAACGGGTAGCCAACCAACTGGCCCGGACCATGATATGTAATATCACCGCCACGGTCAATTTGAAACAAAGATATCCCTTGCTCGCGCAACTCTTCCGGACTGAGAAGCAGATGCTCCGGATGATTTTGTGAGCCAATCGTATATGTTGGCGGGTGCTGTAAAAGCAGCATCTGCTCCGCTCCCTCGCCCTCGTCCAATCGCTGCACAATCGCTTTCTGGCGGTTCCAAGCCTCTTCATAATCAAGCATTGGTATGTATGCAACATCCAGCGGCTTGCTCATGATTCCCCACACCCCTCTGCTTCAGGTTCAATGTACAATTGAGCACCTGTCCGTAGACAGCCGGAAAAGTGCACGGCCTGAGGCACATACACTTTCCCGTCAACTATTTACTTAATACACCTTACTCTCCATGGTATATCCTTCAAGGTTTTCTTTGACACGTTGCAAGAAACGTCCGCTGATTACGCCATCCAGGATTCGGTGATCCAGCGACAGACACAGGTTAGCCATCGAACGAACGGCGATCATATCATTAATCACCACTGGCTTTTTGACAATCGACTCAAATGTAAGAATCGCTGCCTGTGGATAGTTAATGATTGGCTGGGACAGAATCGATCCGAATGACCCCGTGTTGTTCACCGTAAACGTACCACCCTGCATATGGTCCAGCTTCAACGTACCCTCACGTGTTTTGCGAGCCAGCTCATCGACTTCACGGGCCAGACCTGCGATATTACGTTGATCGGCATGTTTGATTACGGGTGTAAGTACGGAATCTTCGGTTCCTACCGCCATGGACAGGTTAATGTCCCGTTTGACGATAATTTTGTCGACCGCCCATACCGAGTTCATGATCGGGTAGTCTTTAATCGCGTTAACGACTCCCTTCATCATAAAGGACAGATATGTCAAGTTGATGCCTTCCTTACGCTTGAACTCATCCTTGAGTTTATTGCGTAGCATCACGAGATTCGTTACATCTACTTCGATCATCGTCCATGCATGCGGGATTTCCGATACGCTTTGACGCATATTCCGGGCAATGGCATTACGCACAGGGGTAACATCGATGAAATACTCCGATCTTCCTTGGCCGCCACCTTCCACTTCGATCTGTGGAATTTTCGGACTTTCGGTTAAATGAATGCCTGAATGTCTCACAGGAACACCTGCATCGGACGCTGAGATCGCTTCTCCGGCGGTTAAACCCATTTCTCCATTTCCACGATTCACTCCGCTGAATGGAGAAGCAGACGGCACACCAGAAGGCGCATGCTGTACTGCTGCAGATGAGGCTTGTGCAGACGATCCAGCCGCGTTACCTCCCTGTGCAACAAATGTCAGCACATCTTTGCGGGTAATGCGACCACCGGCCCCAGTGCCTTGGATGCTTTGCAAGTTCAAGCCATGCTCTGCTGCCAAGGATTGCACTGCCGGGGAATACCGATTACGCATCGGCTGGTTGGGATCATGTCCTGCTGTATTTGAGGCAACAACAGGAGTATGGCTCACATGGTGCTGCACTTGCTCCTGTTGTTGCGATACTTGTGTTACCTGCTCGGCCGCTTCTTCGTCGGAAGCAGCGACTTGCATGCGGCAGATTGCTTCACCAACAGCAATCGTCGTACCCTCTTCCACCAAAAGGTCTCCCATAATTCCATCCACGGTGGATGGAATCTCGGCATTGACTTTATCGGTGATTACTTCACAGATCGGCTCGTACTGTTCCACACGGTCGCCCGGTTTTTTCAACCATTTGCCTATGGTAGCCGAGACCAGCGATTCCGCCAATTGCGGCATAATGACCTCGATCCATTTCATACGTTCAGCCATTTGATTATCACTCCAAACTTTACTTTTAAACGATCCAAAAAACGAAATTAAAACTCGGCAAGAGTACGCATTGCTGCTTTGGCTTTGTCCTTGCTCAGCATGTAGAACTTCTCTAATGTCGGGCTAATTGGCATGGCCGGCACGTCAGGTCCGCAGAGACGCTGAATTGGTGCATCCAGTTCAAACAGACATTCCTCGCTAATAATAGCGGCAACTTCGGCACCAACACCACCGGTTTTGTTATCTTCGTGTACAATCAGCACCTTGCCTGTCAGACGAGCGGAACCAATAATCGCTTCACGGTCCAACGGTTGCAATGTGCGCAGATCCAGCACGTGTGCTGTAATGCCTTCTTCACGTTCCAGCTCCTCAGCAGCCTGCATTACAAAATGCAACGGCTGGCTGTAGCCGATCACCGTAATATCCGCACCTTCACGAAGTACGTTGGCTTTACCAATCGGAACGATGTAATCATCTTCTGGCACATCTTCCTTAATGAGCTTGTAGCATTTTTTATTTTCAAAAAAGAGTACCGGGTCCGGGTCGCGAATGGCCGCCTTGAGCAACCCTTTGGCATCGTATGCCGAGTAAGGAGCAATAATTTTTAGCCCCGGTGTACCAAAGAATATTGATTCCGGACATTGGGAGTGATACAACCCACCGAAGATCCCGCCACCAATCGGCGCGCGGATAACAATCGGACAACTCCAGTCATTGTTGGAGCGATAGCGGATTTTCGCCGCTTCACTAATGATCTGGTTCGTTGCCGGCAGCATGAAGTCCGAATATTGCATTTCGGCAATCGGCTTCATGCCATACATCGCTGCACCAATAGCTACACCTGCGATAGCGGATTCGGACAAAGGTGTATCCATGACACGCATTTCGCCAAACTGATCCTGCAACCCTTTGGTCGTGGTGAACACGCCACCTTTGACCCCTACGTCTTCACCAAGGATAAAGACATTCTCATCTCGCTCCATCTCTTCTTTCATCGCGAGACGGATTGCATCAATATATTCCATCACTGCCATACTTACCGTCCCCCTTCTTCGCTGTCCGCATAAACGTGCGTCAGAGTGTCCTCAGGTTTCGGATATGGCGCGTTGTCTGCATATTCAGTCGCTTCTTTCATTTCCAACGCAAGCTGGGAAGCCAGATCCGCATCCCGGGCTTCGTCCCAGATGCCGCAATCAATCAGATAGTTCTTCATGCGAAGCACGCCGTCCTTCTTCCAGTTCTCTTCAACTTCTTCCTTGGTCCGGTAAGCCAGATCATTATCAGAAGTGGAGTGAGGTGAGAGACGATACATCATCGCTTCAATCAGTGTAGGTCCTTCGCCTGCTATGGCACGTTGACGTGCTTCCTTCACAGCAGCGTATACTTCGAGTGCATCGTTACCATCTACGCGCAGGCCTGGGAAACCGTAACCGAGCGCACGATCCGATATTTTACCGCTAAGCTGCTTGTGAATTGGAACCGAAATTGCATACTGGTTATTCTCACACATAATAATGACGGGCAATTTGTGTACACCTGCAAAATTGGCTCCCTCGTGGAAGTCACCCTGGTTGCTTGAGCCTTCACCAAATGTAACAAAAGAAACAAATTCTTGCTTCTTCATTTTGGCAGCCAGTGCAAATCCTACAGCGTGCGGAACCTGTGTTGTAACCGGGCTGGAGCCTGTGACAATCCGCAACTTTTTGTGACCGAAGTGACCCGGCATTTGCCGACCGCCACTATTCGGATCTTCCGCTTTTGCAAAAGCAGACAGCATCAACTCACGCGGAGTCATGCCTACCGCCAGTACAAAGCCATAATCGCGGTAATAAGGTAAATAATAATCGTGATCCCGATCCAGACCAAAAGCAGCGCCTACTTGCGCAGCTTCCTGTCCAACACCGGATACGTGAAAGTTAATTTTGCCAGCCCGTTGCAAGAGCAAGCAACGCTCGTCAAACTTGCGTGCGAGCAGCATGTATTTGTACATATCCAATACTTCACCATCGTTAAGTCCCAGCTGTTGATGCCGATGGACCGCGTCTGCAGTACCTTGTGAACTCATATGAGGTACCTCCTTTTAATCAGAGCCTGCGCAAACCTTACTACCCGATCTTATAACCTGGTACTAAGACTTGGCTTAACCTTATTATAATCCCTTTTACCCAAAAAAGGAAAGGACCTTTCTCATAAGCCTGTTTGGCTTACATTCCAATGGCCTTTCCATCGACCGCCAACATGGCTTCACCCATGATTTCCGACAGAGAAGGGTGTGGATGAATGGTTTGTCCGACTTCCCAAGGTGTGGCATCCAGCATCTGAGCCAGAGAAGCCTCTGCGATCAATTCCGTCACATGGGTGCCAATCATATGTACCCCCAATATATCATTCGTCTTGGCATCTGCGATCACCTTCACGAATCCATCCCGACTTCCGTGAATGAGCGACTTGCCAATGGCTGAAAATGGGAACTTGCCTGTTTTGAGTTCATAGCCTCGTTCTTTGGCTTCTCGCTCGGTAAATCCGATGCTGGCCGCTTCCGGACGTGTGTACACACAGCGCGGAATACGATGGGATTCAACGGCATGTACCGTTTCCCCCGCCAGATGATCGACAGCTAGAATGCCTTCATGACTTGCGGCATGCGCAAGCTGTAGACCTCCGATGCAGTCGCCAATGGCGTAGATGTGACCTTCGCCAGTTTGTAACTGTTGGTTCACAGCGATGAAGCCGCGTTCCAGTTTGATATCTGTATTTTCCAGTCCGATATTTTCGACATTAGCCTGGCGTCCAACCGACACGAGCATTTTCTCCGCTCTCAGCGTTTCCTGCTTATCGTCACCAAGCTGCACATCAATCTGGATGCCCTCTTGATCCGTGTTATATGTTTCCGTTAGAACTTTGGCACCTGTCAGGAAACGAATACCCCGTTTGCCAAGCAATCGCTGCATTTCTCTGGCAACATCTTCATCCTCGGCAGGCAACACATGAGCAGCTGCTTCAACCACAGTGATTTCAACGCCAAAGTCATTCAGCATGGATGCCCACTCCAGTCCAATCACACCCCCACCGACAATGATTAGTGATGCAGGAAGCTCATCCATACGCAGTGCTTCGTCACTGCTCATAATAAACTTGCCGTCCGGTTCCAGGCCCGACAACACGCGTGGACGTGAACCGGTAGCAATAATGAGATTGGTTGGCACAACCGTATCCATCTCGCCATCTTCGAACTCTACAGCCACCGCTCCGCTCTGCGGGGAAAAGATGGATGGTCCGATAACGCGACCGTTCGCGTGTACGACCTGGATTTTATTTTTTTTCATCAAATATTGAACGCCCTGATGAAGTTGCTCCACAATCGCATCCTTGCGCGCCTGTACTTTGGGAAATACAAGGGTAGCTCCAGTTGTCTCGATACCATACGTCTCGCTCTCCTGAATCTCGGCGTATACTTCCGCGCTTTTCAGCAGAGCCTTACTCGGAATACAGCCACGATGCAGACAGGTTCCGCCAAGCTTGTCCTTCTCAATAATAACGACCTGTTTCCCCAGCTGTGCAGCCCGGATCGCGGCTACATATCCACCGGTCCCTCCTCCAAGTATTGCAACATCACATGTAATTGGCATCTCTCATGCTCTCCTCTATGAATCAAATTTCAATATGATTTATTAAATGATGATGACTTGAATCATGGTTTGGCTTATACCCTCTATATGCCATTGTACTCTCCTTGAGCGGTCAACTCAAAATTTGAAGCGATCACACATGGACAGTCTATGCATTCCAAGCTATGATGGAATCAGGTATGATCTGTAAGCGTAACCTTTATTTAATGTCGACTTTGGCAGAAAGGGTATAATGCTCATGAATACAAGATTAGTCTTTGCGCGATTTCTGGCGATTGTTGTTCTGGTCATTCCCGGTTTAATGGCAATGAAGGGTTTTCTGATGATGAAAGATGCCCTGTTCCTATATTATGCCGAGCACGGGAACGAGCTGATTTCACCAGGTTTCCAGTGGCTTTCCTTTGCCGGTGGACTTGTCCTTTTTGCGGCAGGTATGAGTTTCCTGGGAGGCTGGATCCTGTTCCGTGACCGCAAGCGTAATTATGTAGGTCCCCGTTTCCGGTCCAAAAGTGTACCCGAAAAAGCAGAGACGCCCGGAAGGACTCCATGAGTCCGGGCTTTTTGTGTGTCTATACAACACATACCGACAACTTTACATAGACAGGATGGATCATCATGGTTTCATTTCTAATCACGTTACAACGACTGCTCAAAGGCATTTTCCATGCGTTCAAAGACCCCAAGTTTCTGGCTCTGTTCGCGTTAACGGCAGCAACACTGCTGTCAGGCACTTTGTTTTACACTCGTGTTGAAGGTCTGCACTGGATCGATGCGTTATACTTCTGTGCGGTTACTTTGACTACGGTGGGACATCCTGATTTTGTGCCATCCACCGGATTCAGCAAAGCTTTTACCGTGATCTACATGTTTGCAGGCATTGGCCTCACCTTTGCCATGATTGCCAGAATTACAGCAGGTATTCTATTCCCTCGCAAATTAAAGACAGAAGAGGACCCGGAGTAATCTCCGGGTCATTCGTATAAGGCATCCCGCAGTTTGGTAGACATACGTGATTCTTTGGAAGAAGACTTCAAGATCGTTCTGCGCAACGTTAGATTACTTGCCTGCAGTCGCTCCGCTTCTGCGAACAGTTCTGCAAATAAGGCCTGCGCCGCTTCATCTAGAGATCCCTGTTCTTTCAGGCTTTCATATTGCGCTTGAAGTAATGTTAATGCTTCACTCATCGTAAACACCTCTTTTCCATAACTCCTATTAACAGCTGCCGGAACCAATAGCTTAACAATCCATATAGTAACACAAAGCTGCACAGATTAGTTCTGGCTCTTTCCAAAGATTTTGTGGTACTCTGTAATGGTCGCTTTTTTTGTTGAATCCCGTATGTGAGAGGAGTAGCAGCACCGTGCAAACAGGACGTATTACCGTAATTACTGGACCCATGTTCAGTGAAAAATCCGGTGAACTCATTCGCCGTTGTCAGAAATTAATACAATTTGGCCGTAAAAAGGTTGTGGCCTACAAACCAGCCGAGGATGATCGGTTTGCCCAGGATGAGATCGTAAGCCGAATTGGTTATCGACTCCCTGCCCATTCCATTCCCCGGCAATTAACCCCGGAATCCGTAGAAATGATCTTGAACCAAACCATAGATGCTGATGTTGTTGCATTTGATGAAGTACAATTTTTCAGCAGTGCCATTATGGAACTTGTCTCGGAGCTAGCCTATTGTGGCAAACATGTTATTGTGGACGGACTTAATATGGATTACCGTGGTAAGGAATTCGGATATGTCGGCGGTTTGCTCGCCATGGCTGATGACATTGAGAAACTCTCGGCTTTCTGTGCCGTATGTGGCAGCCCGGATGCTGCCTTTACGCAACGCATTGTCAATGGAGAACCCGTTACCTTGGGCCCGGTTGTCATGATTGGCGATTCAGAAGCTTACGAGCCACGCTGTCGTTGCTGCTTCATTCCTCCTCACAAAGTTGAATGCTCATCATAATTTCTAAGAGATCTCTTAGATCCTCCAAAAAGCCCTTTTGGGCTTTTTTGTTTGTCGCAGCGAACCATTGCACAAAAAAGCACCGCTTTGCAGCGATGCTTACAGAGTCACTTCCCGCTAGTCACGGGAAACAAAATATTTGTTGGTCATGTAGTAAGCGTCACCACGCGACGTTTCCACCATTCCTTTTTTGGCATCCAAAAATACAATCTCTTTACACTTTGTACAGTACCATTTTGTGCGCTTGTATGGGGATTCCGTCACATAAGCCGTGCCACATTTACAATCAATCTTCATTAATAACTCGGTTGATTTATAAGCACTGGACAAGCGTTCCAGGTTATCCTGCTGCTGTGTGGGCATAATGGTCTGCTGATAATCCGATAAATGATTTTGAACCTTGAAGTCTGCTACCAATCCTGCATTCAATCCAAAAAACTCCTTGCCGATTTCGGTCACGAAGCGCTTCTCATTTCTGTAGCAATCCAGCCACTCAATAATCTGCTTATTAGACAGTGGAACCGTACCCTTGATACCGCTGTTTAAGGTGTAGGTCATGATGTATAAAGTATCGTCTTGTCTACCTGAGTACATTAGAATCCTCCTTCGAATACATTTGCTAATGTACTACAAAAACGCGCATAAATCAAAAAATTCTTATTTCCTGAGCGCATCTCTTCTTATTAAATGGGAAACATTCCTCGTTCATCCGCCAAAGTCTTACAGGAACTGCATACACCTGAAACATTTCCCTGTGGGGCCGCATAATGCACGACCGATTTAACGTTTTTCTTACATATGGAACAGTAGTGCCTCCTTTCCTTTTTTGGGGTGTAGTCCGATAGCTTCACTACGTTTTTGTTCAGTCTGAATCGGCGTAAGAAGCCCGGCCATTTCATCTCGCTTCACTCTTTCTTGTTCGCCTACTTTTGTAGTCGTTTTTTTGCTCTGGGCTAAAAATCATCGCGCCTTTTTTTATGTATACGATTCCAAGTTGTGCATGCCTATCTCATAATCTATTCGACGTTTTGAGCGTTTTTCCTGTTTTTAATCTCTACACATATAAAAAAAAACCGACATAACCTGCTTTCCTTACTTTCGGAAGAATAGCATTTTAGTCGGTTACATCCTTATTTATAAAAAGTTCCCAGAACGTCCAGCTCTGGTGAGCGCTCAATTCGAAAAGGATAAATATATCCCTGATTCATTCGGGTAAACTTGCGACTCCACAGGTCCAGTCCGGATGTGAACTGATAGGCCTGGTATATAAACTTCGAGCAGTAATTGCGCTCAATACTGCGCAGATTGGTCTGCAAACGGTAGAATTTGACCTGTTTGTAATGGTCCTGCACCCACCCAGCTGCCTTCATGCCTGCTTCATTCAGTCTGGAACGGAATACGATGAAGCGATCTCCTTCATAGAAACGTGTGAGATACCAATCTAATGAGTCAGCAAATACAGGCCCATAAGGGTGCACATGATACACTTTCCCATCGAGCCCGATAATGCCCATATGCCCGGCATAATAGGTTGATTCTGAGCTTGGCGTGTACACAATATCCCCTGGCTCTAGCTTCATCTCGCCCAACACGTTAATAGGCAAGTCCTGATGCAACCGTTTGGCTGCTGAACGTTCACGCCGCCCTTCAACCAACAAGCGATGAAGCGCACCAGCAAGTGCGAGATACACTTCGGACCATTTGATTTTTTTCTTATCAGGTCGTTTGAACCAGCGCTGGATGAAGGTGAAACCTCGTTGGGGTTGTGAACCCTTCTTCATAAGCTGCACTCCACTCTTATCTATTTATTATATCTATATAAGTTGAATTAAAGTTTATTTACACTGACATTACGATGACAGAACAATCTTCCAATCGCTGTTATCCCCAGATTTTTTCGATTCCCTTTTTCTCAAGGGAAAATCCGGTGATAAAGGCGATCGCTTCGCTTTTTCAGATTATTTCTGTCCTCTCGGTTATCGTGTAAATGATTATTTCAATTTATATAGTTGTCACTCTACAGTTTCTCAGGCTTATTATAGACATTTGGTAGTGTATATTCAATTCGATAGCCGTTGTGTCTGATGAAATTATGCCTTCTTATTACCCATTTTATGCAAAAAAGATGACTTCGGAATGAACCCAAAGGCATCTTAATCGTATCCAAATGTAGAATTCTATTCTTCTACAACACCAAGTGCTTTATTTTTCTCCTTGAAGCGGCTGTTATGGGAAGAAACATAAGCCACTTTCTCCGCTTCAGGGTCCATGTATAGCTTTGCACTGTTTACCGCGAGAGCTGCATCCGTGAAAGTACCCGCAATCAGGTACAACTTGCTACCATAATCTACAAAATCACCTGCGGCAAATACGCCAGGAATATTGGTTTGCAATCTCTCTGTCGTAGTGACATGCCATTCGCCAAGATCAAGTCCCCAATCCCGGATTGGGCCAAAATCACTCTTCATGCCATGGTTTACAATGACAGCATCTACTTCAAGCATTTCAGTTTCGCCTGTGTCCACGTGTGAAATGGTCACCTGCTCAATCACATCGCCACTCAAACTATGCAGTGTCTCTACCGCATAAGGTGTCCGGACATCTACAGAGGATTCTCTCATACGCAGTACATTACGCTCCAGCCCGCCAAAGCGGTCACGACGATGTACAACTGTAACTTGCTCTGCCAGTGCTTCCAGTTCGTTCGCCCAGTCTACAGCAGAGTCCCCACCACCCGAGATCAGCACGCGTTTACCCCGGAATGGCTCCAGTTCCTGCACGGTATAGTGCAGATTGCTAACCTCATAACGGTCTGCACCTTCAAGCTCCAGCTTGGCCATTTTATATATACCGTATCCGATTGCCAAAATGACAGTACGTGTCCAGTGTTGTTCACCTGTTGCAGAAGTTAACAGAATCGTGCCATCAGGTTGACGTTTGAATCCTTCGATCTGTTGTTCAAATACAAGGGTTGGCTCGAAAGTTCGTGCCTGTTCTTCCAATTGCTTGATCAGATCCTCACACAGAATTGGCGTCACACCTCCAACATCCCAGATCATTTTCTCCGGATAAAAGAGCATGCGACCGCCCAATCTGTCACGTGCCTCAATCAACTTGGTCTTCATATCCCGCATGCCGCTATAAAAGGCAGAGTACATGCCCGCTGGGCCACCGCCAATAATGGTTACATCATAAAGTTCCAACTGCTGATTCATATTAAAAATACCTCCGTTAATTCGATCCAGAACATCGAGTATTTGATATCGATTCTCATTATCACTTAAATCCTAGTTTAATGGTAATCTTATCAAATTACAATGGCTAAAAAACAAACATTTCTTGTACAAAACTTCTACCCGTAAGTTTTCTCTTAACTATTGTGCTCTTGGAGCCGCCAACAGCTTTTCAACGACAAAATCAAGTTGTTTGTTGATTGAATAAATATCCGAATAATAGAAGAAATCGAAATCAATTTCAATTAAACGACCTTCTTTGATCGCAGGGATGCTGCTCCATATTGGATCATCCGTAAGGTTATCTGCCCCTTCATACACCGAACGAAACACGTAGTCCCCGATGTATTCAGGCAGTACTTCCATAGATAAATTGGAGCCTCCAGCTTCCGAAACTACATCAATTTTCTTTTGTACCACTTCAGGTGCTTTCATCCCCAAGTATTCATATAGCGCCTGAGATCCTCGGCCATACTGCTTGCTCTCTACAACGACCATACCTTTCAAACCGCCCTCCACAATGGAAACCGTTTTGTCCAATATGCCTGCATCTGCTAGTGTTTGCTTACTCTCTTCGACTTTGCTATTGAGATTATTGATTAATGTCTCAGCTTCCTGTTCTTTGCCAAAAACACTCGCTATACTCTGGAGCCTTTCTTCTGTTGTCATTTTCTCGTATGGAATATATACCGTAGGTGCGATATCCTTTAACAACGTATACGTCTCTTCTGAAGGAACAATGATCAGATCCGGATCAAGGTCAATGACAGCTTCAGGATTCGGTTCGAACCAGGTGCCTAGTGAATTTACACCTTCAAGCTCACTCTTGTAGGCTGCCCCGTTGAATACTTCAGATGTAGCAATTGGTTTAATTCCAAGCGCAACGACGTCTCCCTGGAGATACAATACAACAACCCGTTTGGGATTGGCTGGAACAACCACATCACCCTTAACCGTTGAGACTGTACGTGTTTCATTATCTTTGTTCGTCTGGCTTCCTGTGTCCGATGACACTGCCGTACTACTGTTATTGGAACCGGCACCCGTTCCTTCGCTAGCTGCTGGTGTTGTTGCTGTACCTGAAGAGCAAGCTGCGAGGAGCATCGTTATGCTCAGTAATGCAACCATGATCATGCTGGAACTTGTTTTTCTTCTTTTCATTGATGTAGACCCTCCGTCTATATATTGATAATGATTCTCATAATCAATATATCCCGACTTCCACCTCTGGCCAATGGACGATTCAGAGATTTGCAATGGACGATCCTCTCTTCGCGCCTCTTCTCTCATCTTTCGTTGGTATAGAATCGGAGAGATCCCCACATGTTTTTTGAAGATACGACTAAAATAGTACACATCCGAATACCCCACCTCTGCTGCAATTTCACTCAGCGTTGCATCCGATCGCAAAAGGAGATTGCGAGCCTTAGCGATTCGAGTCTGAATTAAATAATCAATTGGACTGTATCCCGTCTGTCGTTTGAATTGCATGGATAAATGCCGGGAGCTATAGTTGAATTGTTCAGCCAAGAAATCAAGCGTGACCTGTTCCCTGTAATGGTTCTGTATGTAACGAAGCGTTTGTTTCACCGGGTCAGCAAGCTCTGTTTTGATCTCCTGCTCTGCCAGCTGAACCATCATTTCATGAATGAATTGGTAAAATAGACTTTTCGTATGAAGCAGATCCAAACTACCAGACTGTGCCCATGCACCCTCAAGCTCATCAAGGTAACGTAACAACCCAAGCGGACTACTTGGCGTAAATCCATATTGCAAAGAGAAAGGTGCAACCTCAGGCTGTGCCAATAACCACTTTTTGCGATAATTAGGAAAGGCAAGGAATGCTCTGTAATAGAGCAGAATATATTCGAAATCTTCGTTGGCTTGGATATCCAGAGATGACCCTTTCGCCCCATGAAGCATGTAGAACCGCTCTGCCTTGTATGTTTGTCCATCCAATTGAAGTTGAGCCGATCCTCGAATCGTATATATAAAACCATTTGCCGGAAGTGTATAGGCATCCAGTTGTGCTCCTGCCTCCATAACGATCCGCCGTATATCCAGAACCTTAACAGCGGCATGATTCCAGCATTTCATCTGTTCGTCTAATTGCATTGAATACTCTCCAATCCCAGCCTCACCCGGAACAAAGACCTTACAAGGTCATCATTCTGCCACACACATACGATAACATATGAATAGCAGAGGTTCACTAATATATCTTTCATTATAGATGATAATAATTTTCATTATCAACTGTAATTTAGACTGGAAATAGATTTCATCTTATCAGGCACATGTTATGCTTATTTTTGTCCAGAGATCTTCGTAAACCACGCGGCCAATTCCTCGGTTTGATCCAATGTTGCAATCGGGTCAAAGTACCATGAACGATCCGGACTCCAGATAAACACTCGATCATTCTTAACCGCATCCAGTGAGCTCCAGACCGGTTTGGATTTCAACTCTTCCAGGGTCAGTTTATCTGCTGTTAGAATGATGTAGTCTCCGGCAAATTCAGGAATTGCTTCCGATGAGACTTCAACCAGTTGATCCTTCATTAAGATCTCTTTTTTATCTGCAGGAGGATTCAAACCAAGCGCGCTATAGACTGCCTGACCTCCCCGACCAAAATTATCACCAAAGGCCAACGGTCCTTTATCATAAAACTGCATGACCGACACCTCGGCTGCTGGATCAATCGCCTCACCAACACGCTTCTTGGCATCTGCAATTCTTGCGTCATAATCGGCTAACCATGCCTCGGATTCTTTTTCTTTATTCAGCACTTCCCCAAAGTAGGCGATCTCTTCGTGGGTGTTTTTCAATTCGCCATAAGGTACAACCAGGGTAGGCGCAATTTTGCTAAAGGAATCAAATAAATCAGGATTACCTGTCACAATGAGATCCGGTTCAAGTTCCAATACCTTTTCGAGAGAGATCGTTTCATATTCGCCAATATTCTGCACGCCCTCAAGTGATTCGATAAAATAAGGATTCTTCAGGTTCATCTCGGGTGTACCCACAGGCTTGATCCCCAGAGCAATCAGGCTTCCCAGGTACAAGTCAACCACAATCCGCTTAGGTTCAGCAGGGATTGTAATATCTCCCTTCACTGTTGAGATTGTACGCGGTTCAGATGTTTTGGTTTGATTATCCGCTGTTACTGTGTTCGTGGAACTTGATGTACTTTTGCTTCCGGATGCATCCCCACTGGAATTACTGGCAACACCTGTAGAGCAGGCACTCAGCAGTAATGTAAGACTTAATAGAATACTAAGCAGCATTCCCGTTCTTGTCTGTCTGTTCATATTTATTGACCCTCCATGCTTATATTGATAATGATTATCACCATCAGTATAAACATACCTTCCACTTCCACCTCTGAAAATGTCATTTCGCGCCATACCTGATGTCAGATCAGGCCAATACAGGGGTGCTGAGGTCTTTTCTTTGAATTGCAAAGGAGAAAGACCAGTATGTTTCTTGAACATACGTCCCAAATAATATCCATCCGGATAACCGATGCCTGCTGCGATCTCATCCAACGTGGCGTCCGTTTGTAGCAACATCTCCTTGGCTTTGAACAAACGAAACTGAATCAGATAATCAATGGGACTGGTTCCGGTCGACTGCTTGAACTTGCGTGACAAACTTCTTGGGCTGGAGCCGATCATTTCTGCCAAACCATGTAGCGTAAGCGGCTCGGTGTATGAAGACTCTACAATTTCAATGACTTTGCTGACCTGATCCACAATACTCGGATAACGATTGGATACACGAGGAATCTGTGATGATATCTGCTCCACAAAAGGATAGAACAAACTCTTGGCCTGAAAGTGCAGAATCGGGTTCTTTTGATCCCACAAAAAGTGCATCTGTTTCAATTGCTCATATAGAATGGTTGGTGTATCGGGGCTAAACCCATAGTTCAATTGGAACGGATTGATACGCTCCATTAACCTTCCCAGATCGTTTCTCCCTCCACTAGGCAGGTTCGCTTTGTACATCAAGTAATATAACCGCAATCCTGCTTCGCCGGCTTGAATTATCAACTTACTCCCTTTTCCCCCATGGAGAACATAGAAGCGGCTCACGTCATACATTTTGTTGTCTATCGTCACCCCAGCCTCACCCTGAATGGTGAGTACAAAGGTACTTGTCGGAAATTTGTATTTAACCTCCTCATATGCCCCAAATTCCATGTAACGGATATCTGTTATACTCACAGCAGCATAGTTCCAGAGTATATAATAATCATTCCACATTTTGCTAACCCATCTCCGTCTACATAGATTGTGTCTGATCTTCTATCCACTTCTATCCACTTATTGATAACCATTATCAATTATTATGATGAAGTACGCAATACAACCGACGTAAATGAATCCTTTTAGATGAAACAAGAGCTATTCAGTTACTTTCTCTTAACATCCGATATATGTAAATAGAACCATGATAAAGAGGAGAAGGAGAACAGAGGATATGAATTCAATCTCATCTGCAACCAAAAGCAGCTTCATCACCGGAAAGCAAGTATCTAGTAGAGATAAGGAAATACAGAGTCTTATGAAACAAAAGGCCAGACTTAATGAGGATCTGCAGGCGGTAAAAACAAATGATCAACTTGATAGCAAAATAAAAGCCGAGCGAGTTAAATCTTTAACTAGTTTCATCCAACAAGTGGATAACCAAATTTCCCAAATCCAATCAGAAGAACTCCAAGAGAAAAATAAAACAAATCCATCTGAGCAAGCTAAACAGCAAGAACAACCTTTTCAAACAAATGAAGGGTCCTTAGATCCAGCTATGAATCATATTGTTAAACACAGCCAGACATATGATCAGTTAGGTAAATTAGTAGGATTACGTGATCGCATGCACGGTAACATTAAAACTCTTGAGGGAGAAACCAGATTCGATCGGATCGTTCTGGATAGCGACACAGGTAACGATATGGGAAAATCAATGATGTTAGAAAACGCAGAGCAAACTGTTTTTAAAATGAAGCGTGAAATGGTTCAGGACATCAATTCGCAGCTGAGCAAGGTGGATCAGAAAATTGGAGATCTGATAAAAGAGATCCATCAGCCCGCACCTAAAGAGGCGACACAACCTCCTATCTCTTCAGCAGCTGGGAAAAAAGATGAGGAAGTAAATGACGGAAAGAAAACGGGAAGTAAGGAGATTCCATCAGATGGTGAAACCACAGATCTGGAATCCGGAATCCGCCTGCAAACTCCGGCTTCTGCATCTCATGCTACTTCATATCCATCCGTCGATATTCGAATCTGAGTACCTTTTGCTCAAACATGCTTATATGTATACATAATGAGGCTAAAGATTAAAGTGGCTCGTTCGCTACACAACCTTTGACTCGCGTCTAATGATAGAAAAACCGCTATTACAGGCCATTAACTCCTGATAAGTAGCGGTTTTTCTGCATTTTAACGTTATGAGTATATAGGTGAAGCCAGGCTTGCGAAGAAGCTTTCTTACAGAAAGCTTTTAGATTCACTTCTTCAGGTACCTTCTGTCCTCTTCGTTCTCGCATAAATGTATTTCAATGTATATAGTGTGAGTATTTCATAATCTAGCACGAAGTAGTGGCCGTATCATTTGCACAGATGATGCTACCAACAATCGCTTTACAGCCTTTTTTGATCCGTGTGGCCTCATCGATAATCTGATCTATGTTTTCATACTTTTGCTTGCTGTTGGTTACAACCGCGATGGAAACAGATACGAGAGGAATGGGTCGATTCAGCCCGGAGCGTCCTTCCCCCAAAACATATTGATGATGCCAATCATGTTCGTTGTAGAATGTCTTCTTCATTTCCTCAAAGCCTGAAATGACTTCCTCACTTATATGCTTGTAATCATGGTGATTCAGAATCGCAATAAAGTCATCACCACCAATATGTCCAAGAAAAGCATCTGGGAAAATAAAAAGCTTGCGTAGCAAGTTAGCTGTCGCCTGAATAAGCTGATCTCCCATTTTGAAGCCGTAGCTATCATTGTAGGATTTAAACTGATCAAGATCGACATACAGTACGCTAAAATGGTCCAACTGAAGAGCTTGAGATAGCCTTTCGTCTATGATATGGTTCCCGGGAAGGCCTGTCAGCGGGTTCATAAAAATCGCCATTTCAGCCCGTACATCAGCAACAGCGAGTAGCAAACGGCGAATACTCACAGCTCCAAAGAAACTGTCCCCCGATGTGACCAGCACAAGGTCATATATTTCCCCTTCATCTCGGTCCATAGCGAGAACACTTACATCTGTAATCTGTTCCGAATAGTCCACCACCAGTGCCTGCGTATTCATCACCAATTCTACAGGGCGTCCCATATAGAGGTTATATCCATACTGTGTGCCAATCTGCTGAAAAAATCGGGGGCGCATCATTAACGACACACCCTTCTCCCCCATAACAGCTATACCTTCCAGATGAGGATTGGACTTGAAAAGATGATAAACGATATCGCATTTTGTATCAGATCGTACTACAGGAATCGGTTCAGCAATCTCGCCTATTTGCGTAAACATACTATTCTACTCCTCTATTCGTAGCATCTAATCCGTACTTCCAAATTATATGTAGGTCTTTATCAATGGTCACATCGTACCACTTTCTACTTGAAAAAGCGTTAACTGAAGGTAAAAGTTTATAAAAGATAATTTTTATCCCCATGATCTGTATTATTTCGTTATGCAAAAATACCGTCATTTACTGGATATCTTAAATCCAATAAATGACGGTATTCGTTGGCATATATTACAGAAGCTTAATTGGCATGAAATGAACGAATTCAGACATTGACCGCCAAAATTCATTTGGTTAGAATCTAATCTGAATCCAAAATCTCCGTGGTGGATTCACTACTCCTGACCCTTTCAGCTTACCTTATGCTCAATTCTCAGCTTGTCAGCAACCATCGCGATGAACTCACTATTTGTTGGTTTCGACTTGCTGATGTTGATCGTGTAGCCAAACAAGTGGCTGATGCTGTCGATGTTACCGCGAGTCCATGCCACTTCAATGGCATGACGGATCGCACGTTCGACGCGGGACGGCGTTGTTTTGAATTTTTCGGCAATGGCCGGATACAATGTTTTGGTGATGGCTCCCAAAATTTCGATATTGTTATACACCATCGTAATGGCTTCGCGCAAATACTGATATCCCTTAATATGCGCAGGAACGCCGATTTCATGTATGATAGACGTAATACTGGCATCCAGATTTTTGTGTTTGCCCATTGGCACGACATTGGATTTCATGAACATGGATGAACCGCTACTTGTGGACATCGCCGTCTGGGTTCCCACGAGTTGACGCACACGATTCGCGAGCACTTCCATGTCAAACGGCTTAAGAATGTAATAGGAAGCTCCGAGTTGCACGGCACGCTGTGTGATATTCTCTTGTCCGAATGCCGTAAGCATAATGACTTTAGGCTGTGGAGATAGATTAAGGTTGCGCAAGCGCTCAAGCACACCCAGTCCATCCAGATGAGGCATGATAATATCCAGAATCAATACATCCGGCACATCCCGAGTTTGCTCCAGCAATTGCAGTACTTCTTCTCCATTGTATGCAATACCGGTTACTTCCATATCTTCCTGTTCAGATATATATTCGGCAAGCAAATTCGTAAATTCACGATTATCATCGGCCAGCAATACCTCAATTTTTTGCAAAACGGTATCCTCCTTTAAATTAAACATCGTTTCGTACATTTCCTTACAGGTTAAATTTTCGACACAGCAAGTTAAATTCCTCCTGTCGAAAATTATTTTTCTTTATTTTTTTTTCTTGATCCTATATAATAAATAATTTATTTCATTATCCGATATATTATGTTTGCTTTCGACAAAAAAGAACCTCAGGGCTGTTTAGCCAGCCTTGAGGTTCTTATCGTTTTCCTTTTTCATCATAACGCCAGCATCTTGCAACATCCATTCAATGAAGCAACCGTAACCCGATTTCGGATCATTGACAAATACATGAGTAACCGCACCAATCAATTTACCATTTTGAACAATAGGGCTACCGCTCATGCCTTGAACAATGCCTCCGGTCTTATCCAGCAATTTCGGGTCCGTGATTCGAAGTACCAGACCTTTGGTCGCTGGCTCGGATTGATCTGCGACATGAACAATATCAATCGAGAAGCGTTCAACTTGTTGACCGTCAACCACGGTAAGTATTTCGGCCGGGCCTTCTTTTACTTCATGAGAAAAAGCGACGGGAATGCCTTTCGAATACAGACTGTGCTCAGGATTTCCGGACATTTTACCAAAGATGCCAAAAGCCGTATTTCGTTCAATATTGCCCAAAATCTTACTTTCCTTGAGGAAATGAGCACGTTTTTCACCCGGATCACCAGTCTCGCTCTTCGAAATCGACGTTACATTGGATTGAACGATTTGACCACTACCCACAACAATAGATGTCTGTGTGTTCATGTCTGTTATGACATGGCCTAGTGCGCCATATACGCCCTGATCGGGAGCATAGAAGGTAAGTGTGCCAACACCAGCTGCGGAATCACGAATGTACAAGCCAAGCCTCCACGCTTGATCCTCGGAGTCGTATGCCGGAGATAATCGTGTCTTGACCGTTTCCTTACCACGCTTCAATACTACATCAATGCCTTTTTTACTTTTGCCTGCAAGTTCAACGGCTTCGGAGACACCTGCCACGCCATCCAGACGTTTCCCATCCATATGCGTAATCAGATCTCCTAGCTTAATGCCCGCTGTTTCTCCGGGCGATACGCGCTCATCTTGTCCGGAACGGACCAGATGATGTCCGACCACCAGAATGCCTGCCGATTTAACCTTGACGCCAATGGTTTGACCCCCGGGTACAACACGCAAATCCGGAATCACATTCACATTCACTGTTTTTACCGGAATTTTACCCCACAACTTTAACGTTAATTTGGCATGTCCCGTTTGTTGGGGGTGAAGATGCAAAGGTTGTTGCCTGGTAACATGCTTCGCGGCCTGATCATCCAATCCAACGATATCAGGACGATCTACAACGGCACTCGAAGCAGCGGGTACAGCGAGCCTGACATCGGCTTGCCTGCCAGCAAACACCTGCAATTCATCCGGCAGTGAAGCATAACTTTGCACAGGCTGAATGGCCTGGCTAATCACACAAAGAAAGAAGGCAAATAAAAGACCTAGCAATTTCTTCCTGAGGGGGGAATTCAATGGCTGTCACACTCCCTTTGCTTCTTTCGCTTGACGAAAGGTGGTCGCCAATTGCGTACCTATAAGATAACCTCGCCCCCAGGCTTTTATTACTGTCAATCATTACGCCAGCCGTTCGTTTCACCCTTTTTTGGCTTCCGCCAAATTCAACATTTCCTGTGCGTGATGCAACGTTTTTTCTGTAATTTCCACGCCGCCGAGCATACGTGCCAATTCCTTCACTCTGCCTTCGTCTGACAGCGATTCCACCTGCGTCATCGTTCTTCCATCGTAGACATGTTTCTCGATGAGATACTGATGATCTGCCATACAAGCCACTTGTGGTAAGTGAGTTATTGAGAAAACCTGACAAGTCGAAGACAAGCGGAACAGTTTTTCCGCAATGGATTGCGCTGCTCTACCGCTAACGCCTGTATCGACTTCATCAAAAATCAACACAGGTATCCGGTCATGTCGTGCAAAGATACTCTTCATCGCCAGCATCATTCTCGACAACTCACCACCTGAAGCAATCTTACCCAGTGGTCGCAGTGGCTCACCAGGGTTCGGTGAGATCAGAAATTCAGCGTTGTCCGCCCCTTGACGATTCAGACGAATACGCCGCCCATTCCATTCAATGCCCTTTGGATCTTCAAATGGAGTAATCTGAACACGCAGTGTAGTTCTCTCCATCTGCAGATCCTTGAGCTCACTCTCCACCTGAGCAGCAAGCTCCTCGGCACATTGTTTGCGAACCTTGCTGAGTTCTTCAGCAGACTCCATAACAAGGTTAAGCATTTTGTCACGTTCAGCTCGCAATTTCTCAAGCCGTTCGTCCTTGTTCTCCAGCTGGTCCGTTTCATGGCTAATCTGATCATAATAACTCAGAATAAGTTCCACACTGTCCCCGTATTTCCGTCTGAGGCCAGAAATCAGGTTCAGCCTTTGCTCCACTTCTTCCAGCCTTGCCGGATTAAATTCAATCTTCTCCCGGTAATCCCTTAACTGGAATGTCGCATCTTCCAATTGATAAAATGCCGATTGCAGTTGCTCTACTATCGGTTGCAGACCTTTACTATCGTAGCCAGATATGTCTTCAATTCTAGAAAGAGCAATGCTCACAGCTTCAAGCCCACGTTGACCACTGAGCAGATCATATGCACCAGCAACACTGTCCATCATTTTCTCACTATGGGATAGTTTGACCCGTTCTTCCCCGAGTAATTCATCCTCACCTCGTGTAAGGCTTGCGGCTGCGATCTCTTCAAGCTGAAAGCGATACATGTCCAAGAGTTGATACGCACGCTGACTGGACTCCTGAAGCGCACGCAGTTCTTTTTCCGCCGTGATAAACTTGCTATAGCGCTCCTGGTACTTCGCTTTGATTGGTCCGATTACTTCCGAGCCATAGGTGTCGAGAAGCCCCAAATGGCTCTCAGCGCGCAGCAAGCTTTGATGTTCATGTTGCCCATGGATATTGATCAGCTTCTCGCCAACTTCTCTCAGCATCGTCAGATTGACCAATTGCCCGTTAATGCGGGATGTACTCTTTCCCTGTGTATTCAGCTCACGCCGAATAACCAAATGCTCTTCAGGCTCACAATGAATACCAAGCTTCTCTAATGTCTGCCATACCGGATGACTCGGTTCCATCTCGAACAGGGCTTCCATCTCTGCTTTCTCACACCCATACCGGATCAGATCCGCTGAACTGCGCCCACCGGCAATTAAACCAAGTGCATCTATAATAATCGACTTCCCCGCACCCGTTTCCCCTGAAAGTACATGGAACCCCGGATGGAATACAACGTCCACTTCTTCCACCACAGCCAGATTGCGAATCGATAAAGTAACTAACATCTGCAAAAACACCTCCGGATGACTAACTCAGAAATTATGTTTTTGAACCATTGCTTTAGGAAATGTAACCCATGATGCGTTCAATAACGGTCACGCTGTTACCTTCAGTCCGGCAGATAATGAGGATGGTGTCATCTCCACAGATCGTTCCCATGACTTCATTCCACTCAATATTATCAAGCAAAGCTGCAATGGAGTTGGCTGTTCCCGGCAAACATTTCATCACAACCAGATTGTTCGTGTGATCAATGTGCAGGAAATTGTCCACAAGTGCACGCTTCAACTTTTGAATCGGATTATACCGTTGATCTGTCGGCAAAGAGTACTTGTATCGTCCGTCATCCATCGGAATCTTGATTAACAGAAGCTCTTTGATATCCCGGGATACCGTCGCCTGAGTCACCTGAAAACCTGATTGGCGCAGTGCTTCAACCAGATCATCCTGGGTCTCAATTTCATTTTGACTAATGATTTCACGAATCTTGATGTGCCTTTGTCCTTTCATACATGCCTCCAGTTAAATGTATTGCAATAAAGCAGCAAGTGTAGTTCGCCGCAGACTTTGCCCTGCAATGTTCATTCTTTTATATTAGTCCAGATCATCCCCATCATACACGTCTTCCTGATAGTCCATGAGCCTGATTAACTTAATATCGGAATCCTCGACGTCAACATACAGTAGCCCTTCACAGCCAGGATATAACAACAGATAATTGAGGAAGCGATCCCTTAACGCTGGTCCGGTCATTTCAAGTGGCTGTCTACGACGAGACGTTTTCACAAGGTATCTTAGATCCTCACGTTCAGCAACATAGTCAATGAATAATCTGCTGTAATAAACGGATTCATTGGCCTCAAAAGCCAAAGGAACTTTCATTTTGCCACCGATGACTTCGTAACCCTGGGCTTCAAGCAAATCCAATGCCGGGGAATCCTGAATCTTCACGTTCAGTTGCATTCCAGACAAGCTTACCGGCATCGGTCGGTTCACCCAATTACGCAAGCCAAAGAACAGCCACAAGATCAAACAGACAGCAAGTACACCTATAACGATTGTGTCATATTGTCCATCCATTATCGCTCACCTCGAAGACATATTCGAGGTCCAGTAACGATTTCCCTTTACACCAATCATCTTTCCAGCGAAAAGAAACCCATCTTATGATGAGTTTCCCGTAAATGTATGAGCTGCTTCCTTCGCAACTTGCTCTGCAAGTGCATCAAGTGAAGCTGGATCGTTCTCTGGTTGTGTTGCCTCTGGTGCTTCCAGACGCCAATGTGCGAGAAATTCTATATTACCTTCTCCACCGGTTATGGGGGAAAAAGTTAAACGCTGCAGATGCAAACCAAGTTGACTCGCAAAATGGAGCATCGTCTGCAAAACATCCTTGTGTACCTTCGTATCACGTACCACACCGGACTTGCCTACTTTTTCACGCCCTGCCTCAAATTGAGGTTTAATCAATGCTACGATATCTGCAGGTTGTTTCAAAAGGGCCAAGAGTGGAGGCAATATGATTCGCAATGAAATGAACGACACATCAATGCTCGCAAAATTCGGCACAGGTCCCGTCAGATCTTCGGGAGTCACATAGCGAAAATTGGTCCGTTCCATAACGGTAACCCGCTCATCATTACGTAAAGACCAGTCGAGCTGATTATAGCCCACATCAATAGCGTATACATGAGACGCACCATGCTGTAGTGCACAATCGGTAAAACCACCGGTGGATGAGCCGATGTCGAGCATGACAAGTCCATTCATATCAAGGCCGAAATGACGGATCGCTTTTTCGAGCTTCAATCCGCCTCTGCCGACATAGGGATGTACCGAGCCTTTAACTTTCAACTCGGCTTCCCTTGGAATCTTCATGCCCGCCTTTTCGATCGGCTCATTATTGGCATACACTAGCCCAGCCATGATTGCAGCTTTTGCCTTCTCACGACTTTCATAATAGCCCTGCTCAACAAGCAGAACATCAATTCGTTCTTTCGGGAGTGACATCTCTTTCTCCTATCAAGTAAATTTACGAAGGAAAACGTGTTTTGGGCATGCCGTAAGATGATTGAACAGCCATGTTGCGCAGTTCAGCACATACATTTTCAACGGTAAGACCCACTTCCTCACGTTGTTCCTTGATACTGCCATGCTCGATGAAGCGATCCGGAATTCCCATCAGTTGTACATGTACATCATGCAATCCCTGTTCTGCGTAGAACTCCAGAACCGCACTGCCCATGCTACCCGCTTGGGAAGTTTCTTCAAGTACAATCAATTTGGTGCCTCGAACAGCCAAATCACGTAGCATCTGCTCATCCAGAGGTTTGAGGAAGCGCGCGTTGATTACGCCTGCTGTAATCCCTTCCCGTTTCACCATCTCGGCTGCTTCTTCTGCAAGTTGCACCATCGAGCCTGAAGCGATGACAGCATATCCTTCGGATGGACGGAGTTGCTCCCATGTTCCAATTGGTATCGGAACAAGCACATCATCCAGAGGTACCCCCACCACATTGTTTCGTGGATAACGGTATGCAATTGGACCTTCATTATAATCAAGCGCCGTTTTCATCATATGACGCAATTCATTTTCGTCTTTTGGCATCATCAGAACGATATTTGGAATATGGCGCATAAATGCCACATCATATACCCCTTGATGTGTTTCCCCATCCGGACCAACAAACCCGGCACGGTCAATAGCAAACATCACGTTTGCGTTGTGACGGCAAATATCATGCACAATCTGATCATAAGCACGTTGCATAAACGTAGAATATACGGCAAAGACCGGCTTCAAGCCTTCCATAGCCAGTGCAGCACACATGGTCGCCGCATGCTGTTCTGCGATACCAACGTCAATCATGCGATCCGGAAATTCCTTACTGAACGGAATAAGACCTGATCCTGTAGGCATTGCTGGCGTTACAGCTACGATCCGCTTATCCTGCTTCGCAAGATCAATCAGAGTTTGACCGAACACTTCCGTGTACATCGGTTTCCCCACTGCCTTCAGCACTTGACCGGATTCAATTTTGTACGGAGAAATCCCGTGCCACTTGTGCGAATCGGCTTCTGCTGGTTGATAACCTTTGCCTTTGGTTGTAAGCACATGAACGAGCACTGGTCCATCCACGTTATCTGCCTGTTTGAAGGTTTCGATCAATTTGGGAATATCATGCCCATCAATCGGTCCCAAATACGTGAAACCCAGTTCTTCAAAAAGAACACCTGGTACCATCATGTATTTGACACTGTCTTTGATCCAGCTTGCCGATTTGGCCAAACGATCCCCAATGGCAGGAATTTTTTTAAGCATCCCCTCGACATCATCTTTCGCTTTCAGATAATGACGATCCGAACGAATTTTGCTCAAATATTTATGCATGGCCCCAACGTTTGGAGCAATGGACATTTCATTATCATTCAGAATGACCATCAGCTTTCTCTGCTCATGACCAATATGATTGAGGGCTTCAAAAGCCATACCACCTGTAAGCGCTCCATCACCAATCATCGCGATAACTTGATTGTCCTCACCTTTCAGATCACGTGCAAGGGCCATCCCCATCGCAGCGGACAATGATGTACTGCTGTGTCCAGCTTCCCATACATCATGTTCACTTTCATTGCGTTTGACAAACCCGCACAGGCCGTTATGTTGACGCAATGTATCAAAGCGATCCATACGCCCTGTCAGGACTTTATGCACATAAGCCTGATGCCCTACATCAAAAATCATTTTGTCTGCTGGACTGTTATAGCAGTAATGCAGGGCTACCGTGAGCTCAACCACGCCTAAGTTGGGTGCGAGATGCCCCCCTGTAACGGACAGTTTCTCAATCAGAAACTGCCGGATCTCTGCCGACAAAAGGGCAAGATCATCCTGAGACATCGACTTTAGATCACTGGGTTGTTTAATTTGTGGAAGCAGCACGAGAATCTCCCCGCTTTCCTAGATTGTTTAGTTATTGTTGTAAATCGATATATACATTATGAATCAAATGACATTAAATCATTATAACATAAAAGAACAAGAATCATAATTTACTGCATTATACTCCCGATAACGAGCATTCTCGCCAGCAAGTTATTTAGAATTCTTCTCCATATGTATTCCCGCATCCACTCGGGACAGACTTTTTCCATCCACTGAGAAAAAGGACATTACATTCATTACACGGTTATACAGGTTTTGAAACAGCGCATTCTGTCAGAATCTAATGGTCTCGACTCATCAGATAATCCGCAATTTCCAGCAATCTGGATGCATCAGGTAACTCGGCTCTTTCAAGTGCATCTTTTGCAGATTGAGTAAGGGATTTCACCTCAGCTACAGAAGCCTCCATGCCAATAAAATAAGGATATGTTACCTTCTGCTGATTCACATCGCTCTGTGTTTTCTTACCCATCTTTTGCTCGTCGCCCGTCAGATCGAGAATATCATCCTGAATCTGGAACGCCAGCCCCAGATCACGACCAAACACACGCAAGGCTTCCAATTGTCCTTCCGTTGCTCCACCAATTCGTGCTCCAGCAATGAGGGAGAAAACAATCAGATCACCAGTTTTGTGCAAATGGATATATTGGAGCTGTGAAAGATCGGTCATGCCTTGCTCGCCTTCCATATCCGCGACTTGGCCGCCGACCATGCCTCTTGCTCCAGCAAGTTCGGACATGTCCTCTACGATGGACAGCAACGCATCTGCCGTCACACCACTCCGACAACCCGCTTGAACAATGCTATAAAAAGCATGGGTTAACAGCGCATCGCCTGCCAAAATAGCTGTTGCTTCACCATATACCTTATGATTCGTTAATTTTCCCCTGCGATAATCATCATTATCCATTGCAGGCAGGTCGTCGTGGATCAGTGAATAAGTATGAACCATCTCCACGGCGCAGGCTACCGGCATTGCAGCTGTACGCTGTGCACCGAAGGCTTCCGCCGCAGCAACGACCAGAAGAGGACGAAGGCGTTTGCCTCCGGCCATAAGTGAGTACTGCATCGCATCCGTCAGCGATTGGGGTACATCCCAGTGATCGGGAAGAGTGTGTTTCAACTCTTCTGTCACCTCAGCTGTGACTTCCTCAAGGTATGCTTGAAACGAAGGTCGATTACTCATGGACTTCACCGCTCTCATCGTCAGCATTTCCGAAAGGCTTCTTGCGAAGCTCTCCATCTTCTTCTACGATCATCTCGATCTTGCGTTCCACTTGTTCCAGCTTCAGACCGCAAAGTTGCGAAAGTTTCATCCCGCGCTGAAACAGATCGATGGCCTGTTCCAACGGAACATCACCATGCTCAAGTTGACCTACGATGTCTTCCAATGCCGCCATTGCCTCTTCAAAATTCAATTCCGGTTCATTCGCCATGGGTATTGTCGTCCTCCTTCATTCCCCAAACCTGACAGTCCAGCTGTCCGTCTGTTAATTTAATCTTAATTGAATCTCCAGGCTGTACATCCTTCGTCGACTTGATCAATCGCTGTTCTTGCTCGTCATAGACAAGGCTATATCCACGTGACATGACTTTAAGCGGGCTAAGCGCATCCAGATGCCGCATAGATGATTTCCACTGTTGTTGCTTCGATCTGGTTATGGACCTGATCGCAAGTTCCAGCTGTCTGCGTGCTGCTGTAGTTTCACGGCGTGCTGCATTGACCTGCTCACGAGGATTGAATCGTTGCAGTGCCGCCCGCAGACGCTCCTGCTTCTCTCCCGTCCATTTCATACGCGTATCCACTGTTCTCAAAAGCCGTTGGTGCATCATATCCAGACGTTCCGTATGCTGCATCAAGGTACGTCTTGGATGAACAAGCACTGGCGAACGCTGTAATCTTGCGAGCCGTTCGCGATTATGTACAGCACGCTGACGCAAGCTTTGCTGTAACTGGCGCTGACGTTGTCCGATCTGATCGAGCAACTCAGCTCGATTAGGTACAGCCAGTTCCGCAGCAGCTGTAGGCGTAGCCGCACGCAAATCGGCTGCAAAATCGGCAATGGTGAAGTCCGTTTCGTGCCCAACCGCAGAAATAACAGGAATATCCGAAGCGACAATCGCTCTTGCCACAATCTCCTCATTGAACGCCCACAATTCCTCCAGTGAACCGCCTCCGCGTCCAACGATAAGTACATCGGCTTCTCCCATCCGGTTCAGGTTTCCAATCGCTTTGACGATGGAAGGTGCTGCACCTTTACCTTGAACCAGAACAGGATATAAAACGACTTTGGCAGAAGGGTACCTGCGCTGGAGTGTGATCATAATGTCACGCACCGCCGCTCCCGTCGGTGAAGTTACAACCCCGATGGTCTGTGGATAACGTGGGATCTGTCTTTTTCGAGAAGGTGAAAACAATCCTTCATCGTCGAGCTTTTTCTTCAGCTGTTCGTAAGCCAGATACAGACTCCCAATGCCATCCGGTTGCATATGGGTGGCGTAGAATTGATACTGCCCATCCCGTTCATACACCGAGACATTACCACGAGCAATAACCCTTGCACCCTCCTTCGGTACAAAGGGTAATCGCTGGTTATGGGACGCGAACATAATCGACTTAATCCGGCTGTCCTTGTCCTTCAATGTAAAATACATATGGCCGCTGGAGTGATGTGTGAAGTTCGAAATCTCCCCGCGTAGCCAAACGTCCGACAGGACCTGATCCGATTCCAGCTTCATCCGGATGTATCGGTTCAGGTCTTTGATGGAGTAGATCTTTTGATCTGCCACAGACAGAACCCTAGGCCAATCCGTGAGCGCGCTTGGCAGCGATCAATGTATTTTGCATCAGCATTGTGATTGTCATCGGACCAACACCACCTGGAACCGGTGTAATTGGACCAGAAACTTCTTTCACACTTTCGAAATCAACGTCTCCTGCCAGTTTGCCATTTTCCAAACGATTCATGCCGACATCGATAACAACAGCACCTGGTTTCACAAAATCAGCATCCACAAAATTAGCACGGCCGATGGCTACAACTAGAATGTCCGCCTGGCGTGTAATTTCTTTCATGTTGGCTGTACGGGAATGACACATGGTTACCGTTGCATTCTCACGTTGGAGCAACAGGGATACCGGTTTGCCGACAATATTGCTTCTTCCGATGACTACCGCATGTTTACCGGACATTTCCAGCCCAGTACGCTTGATCAGTTCGATTACACCAGCCGGGGTACATGGAAGCAGACTATCGTCTCCAATAACAAGATTACCCACATTCACTGGGTGGAATCCGTCTACATCTTTATCCACGGCAATCGCATCAATAACCGCTTTCTCTTCGATATGCTTCGGTAGTGGAAGTTGCACCAAAATTCCGTTGATGGATTCTTGATTGTTCAGCTTGTCCACCAGCGCGAGCAGATCTTCTTGGGACGTGTTTGCATCTAAGCGATGCACTTCGGAGTAGAAACCGAGGTCATGACATGCTTTTTCTTTATTACGCACATATACTTGGGATGCCGGATCTTCGCCGACGAGCACAACAGCCAGACCAGGTACTACCCCCTGTTCGCTAAGCTGTTTTACTTCTGTTGTCATGCTTGCGCGGATCTCTTGGGATACTTCTTTACCGTTAATAATAGATGCTGTCATTGTACTCTCTCCCTTATGTGAATATAAATTTAGAGGTTGTTCAAAAAGCCCGCTTTTGATGACGAAGGGTACTGAAAACCGGTCTTTTTGAACACACACTATAATTAATCATAACTTAAGACAATTTTGCTTTAATGGCGTCAACTTCCTGAATCATACGTCCAAGTACCCCATTGACGAACTTGCCGGATTCATCTGTACCAAAATATTTGGACAGTTCAATCGCTTCATTGACGGATACTTTTGCAGGAATGTCATCACGGAACACCATCTCATACGTAGACAGTCGTAGAATCTGGCGATCTACACGAGACAAACGGCTAATCTGCCAACCCTTCAAATAATCCACGAGCAGCCCGTCAATCGCTTCTTTATTGTTCCATGCTCCTTGTACAATCTCAGTAACATAGGTACGCATTACATCTGCATCGCGGATAACCACTTCGGTTTCATTATCTTCAGCGGCTTCATTGATCAGCATGTTCACAGCTTCTGCTGCGCCTACCTCATTCATTTCCATCTGATACAGACTTTGTACTGCGATTTCCCTTGCCAAACGTCTTTTCATGTCCTGCCTCCTGCAGCGCTCCGTCTGGAGCGTCATCATGCTTATTTTAAAATCATGCAATCATCACATCATATCCTGTATCGGATAGATCGATGGCTTTCACGGTATTGTTATTGTTATCCCTTTTCACAAAAAAACCTGCAATACGTTTCCTCCAAAAAACGGGCAACCTAAACTACAGCTCTATTTTCGGAAGAAACATATTGCAGGGTTCAGGTAGGTCACTTAAACGGACGCCAGCGATCGCCGAGCCATTGGCCCCATTCCCTCCAGGGAATGGACGAACCCAGCTTCGAATCGCTTCGTCTGCCTAACGTATAACCGATGAACACCAAGAGTGCAAAGAACAACATATCCCAAAAACCGATCCATACATAAAGAAATCCAAAAAAGATGCCGCCGATAATCCCTATAATTCGGCCTCTGTGACTATCCCAAATCTCTTTCCACAGCATCAGTGAAACTCACCTCATTCCACTCGACTCTTGTAGTTAGGCGACTGGGTTACATTAGCGATATACACCGTGACAAAAGATACCGGGATGCCCGTAATCTCTTGCACATGATCATGTATCGCCTTTTGCAGATCAGAAGTCAGCGCAGGAATAGGTGTCTCGCCATCCACTACCGCACGGATCATAATCTCCAGTCCTGACTCAACCACACGTATGCGTGCCTTGACATCACGTACTCCCCGGAAACGGGAAGTTGCCTTCAAACAGAGATTCTCAATCGTCTCCATCGAAATCTGTACATCACCAAACTCAGTACGTTGATCCACAGATGGCAACGATGCACGCTCACGCCGAACCGAGATGTAGAAAAATCGTAAACTCAGGATAAACAAAATCGCTGCTGCAATAACCGACGCAACAATAACGTTTTGTTCCTGCAGGTAATTCAATTCGTAAGGCAGCACACCGCTGATCAGAAGAATGACGGCCGCCGATATTGCTCCAACGCTTATGCTGTATATAAACAACAGAAGCCGATCCAGTATTTTAGCCACGAACTGCACAGCCTCCCTTGCTCACTAACATTACTTAACCTGTTCACTAGCAAAAAATCAGATCCTCATCTAGCTTTCGCTATAATGAAGACCTGTCCAAGACGGGGATAACCCCCGGCAGAAGATGCCGGGGGAATCTGTCTTCTTTTATTTTACGCGCTGACTGTTCAGGTCGATCTCTTCGACTTTCTCGGTGCTCTTGAACTGAACGTCATGAATGTGCACATTCACTTCATTCACATTCAAGCCTGTCATGTTCTCGATGGAACGTTTCACGTTCTGTTGAATCTCCGTAGCCACCTGTGGCAGACGGTATCCGTACTCGATAATTACGGAAACATCAACTGCAGCTTCACGTTGGCCTACTTCAACTTTAACGCCTTTGGAAAGGTTTTTGCGACCAAGCAATTCTGCAAATCCGCCAGCGAATCCGCCACTCATGCCTGCAACACCTTTCACTTCAAGGGTCGCCAATCCAGCAATCACTTCAATAACTTCAGGTGCGATCTGGATTTCACCGATATCCGTTCGTTCAAATTCAGTCGGTAGTGTACTCATAACTGTTCAACACACCTTTCGCGAGATAAGTTTGCGGCCATCCGTCAGGGCGCTGGACTCAGGTCAATCAACCCTCAGAACCCTTCCGGTCCGGCTTTACCGGAACTCCTGCAAACATCCGCGAGGTGCGGGCTTATCCTTTGCAGGAGACATGCGCTCTTATTATTCATACTATATCATTTGGGCTACATTATGACAAACAAGCCCAATATACCTTTTAAATCTCGTTTTCCTCAAGAAATTTGATATCAAAGTCACCACGAATGAACGTTGGGTGCTCCAGCAATTTCTGATGGAAAGGGATTGTTGTGGATATGCCTTCAATGGCAAATTCCCCAAGCGCACGCTTCATCTTGGCAATCGCCTCTTCACGATTCGCCCCCCACACAATCAACTTCGCGATCATGGAGTCGTAGAAAGGTGAAATGGTATAACCCGGATAAGCAGCACTATCTACACGCACGCCCGGTCCTCCGGGTGCAAGGTAGAATCCGATTTTGCCTGGGGATGGCATGAAGTTACGATCCGGATCTTCCGCATTGATACGACATTCAATGGCCCAGCCATTGATAACCACGTCTTCCTGACGGAATGAAAGTGGGTTGCCTTCAGCTACCGAGATCATCTCACGGATCAGATCCACGCCAGTAACCATCTCGGTTACCGGATGCTCTACCTGAATACGCGTATTCATCTCCATGAAATAGAATTCCCCATTCGGGCTAAGCAAGAATTCCAATGTACCCGCTCCCGAGTAATCCACAGCAAGGGCTGCCCGTACCGCAGCTTCCCCCATCAGTGTACGCACATCTTCGGAGAGAATTGGACAAGGAGCTTCTTCTACCAATTTCTGGCGACGACGCTGAACCGAGCAATCACGTTCTCCCAAGTGTGCTGCATTTCCGTGTTTATCGGCAATGATCTGAATTTCCACGTGTTTCATACCTGTCAGGAATTTCTCCAGATATACACCTGCATTGCCAAAAGCCTTTTGTGCTTCCTGCTGTGCAGCTGTAATCTGCTTAATCAGCGTTTCTTCATCTTCGGCAATACGAATTCCCTTACCACCGCCACCTGCAGTAGCTTTGATAATGATAGGATATCCGATATCTCTAGCAATCATGATTGCTTCATCCATATTTTCAACAAGACCGTCTGATCCAGGAATAACAGGTACTCCTGCATCTTTCATCGTTTGTTTGGCAACAGCCTTGTCCCCCATTTTGGTAATGGCTTCAGGTGAAGGCCCGATGAATGTAATATTGCAGGAACCACAGATTTCTGCAAAATCAGCATTCTCCGCCAAAAAACCGTATCCAGGGTGGATTGCATCACATTCCGTCAGCGTAGCTACACTCATCAGGTTTGTGAAGTTGAGGTAACTATCCTTGGAAAGTGTCGGTCCGATACAGTAAGCCTCATCTGCAAGACGAACATGTAGAGAATCCTTATCTGCTTCCGAATAGACGGCTACCGTTGAGATGCCGATTTCGCGGCAGGCACGAATAATACGTACCGCAATCTCTCCACGGTTCGCAATCAGTATTTTTTGAAATTTCATTTCGTTTTGTCCTCCTTCGAAGCTCATGCGGTTAGCTGTTAACCAGCTATAACGGTTATTCCGGTTTCACCAGGAAAAGGGGCTGCCCATACTCGACCAGCTGTCCGTTCTCAACCAGCACTTCAACGATTTCTCCCTTGATGTCAGCATCAAGCTCGTTCATCAGCTTCATAGCTTCGATGATACATACCGTTGTTTTTTCAACAACTTTATCACCAGCGCTCACAAAAGGACCCGCTTCCGGCGAGGAAGCTCTGTAAAAAGTACCTACCATCGGAGATACAATTTTATGTAAATGACTTGTAGTATCGACCTGCGGTGCAGCTTCACTTACCACTGCTGCCGGCTGTACTTGCGGAGCAGCAATCATTTGCGGTTGCACAGCAGCTGCTTGAACATACTCCGTTTTGCCCGGTTTGCGGATCGATAACCGTGATCCTTCATTTTCAATTTCCAACTCTTGAACGGAACTTTCATCTACCAGTTTGATCAGTTCTTTGATCTCACTCAATTTAAACATTTCCATTATTCACTCCTTCGGCATCATGCCAGTCTCACTAGGACGGTCATATGGCTTTATGTATTATATCATAATCGTTAAAAATGGAAAGAGCCCGAGAGTACAACCAGCTCCCGGGACTGCATTTCCATGATTTGGATTACTGTTCTGTAACGTATTGAACACTGATTTTGTTCTGGGAAACCGCCAATTCTTTCATGACCAGATCCACAATGGATACCGCCTGTTTTACATCCAGTTTGTCACTGAGGACCACAACTTTATACTTGTCGGCATCTTCTTGAACGATCGCATTAGCGAACTGTTGAGAGAGCGTCTCCTCAATGCCAGTGATTTTAGCTTCTTTTTCTTCCAGTGTACGGAGTTGCTCCGTTGCTTTGGCATTCTCCTCTGGCGTTTTGCTCAGATCACCTGCCAAGGTCATCAGTTCCTCATACTTACGATTGTTGCTTTCCTCCCGTTGCCACTGGTAGTTCTGAAACTGGCTGCTCGCAGATGCTGTCGTATTCTGCTCTTCCATTTCCTTGAGAACTTCCTCATCCGTCTTCGTTGCAGTGCCTTCTGTCTGACCTTCTGTCTCGGGTGTGGTTGCTGCACCTTTATCGGTTTCTTTGTCGGCTTCTTTGCCTGCTTCACCCTTATTCTCGCCTGATTCGACAGCAGGTGCTTTCTCTGTATTTCCAGCTTCTTTACCTTCCGTAGCCGCCGGTTCTTCCACAGCGCCAGCCGCACTTGGATCACTTTCAACTTCGCCGCTATTCACCACTTCATTCACAACCAAACCTTCTGTAGGATCAAGAATGCCTGCCGTCTCCTTTGCTTCCCCTTGCTTGATTCCATCAACCTGCTGACTGTCAGCCACTGGCGCATTGACTGGACCAGAATCCTCAGTGAATAGATAATACGCGGACAAAATGACCATCAGACTCAGCATGGAAACGAGCCATACCGTTTGACGTTTGTTATTCATTAGAACTTCCTCCTCAAATTGGCTTCAATCTTATGAGAATTGAATCTTGCGATTCAACAAACCAAATTAGTCTTGTTTGCGCGGTACAACCGAGATCCGGTAGGCTGCGACATTCAGTCCTTTTTCCACAGCATCGGTTATCAGGTCCTTCACAACCTTGTTCTCTGCACCTCTCGCAACCACAAGCACACCACGAATCTGCGGTTTGAGCTTTTTGGTCACTATGGGTGTCTGATCCCCTGATATTTCGTACGTAATAATCTCGCCATCGCGGGTATATTGCGTCATATGGCGCTTGCCCCCGTTAGCATCGGTTTCTTCGGTAAGTTGCTGAGAATCCTTCACGTTCCGCTGAACGACCAGCTCTTCTGTGGAATCTACGGTAACCATCACATCAACCGTCCCCACACCAACAATGTTTTCCAGCACACCTTTGATTTTGTCTTCAAATGCAATTTCGATCGCCTGAAAAGGATTCTGTTCCGACGGGTCACTCTGTATGGATGCCATGGATGTTGCCGGGTCGGGTGGTTCTCGACCGATATTTTCGGAATCAATTTTTTTGACATTGACGAAGGAATTGAACAGCATGATTCCTACCCCGATCAAACCCAGGATAATCAGCCAACGGAAGGTTTGGCTCCGCCTTGCCCCGCCTTCTCCGCCACCCATCCAGGTTTCCATCTTTTTGAACCATTGTTTCATCGGACACCCTCCTTCTCAGAGCACTGCAGCACTTTTCGGTTCTTTCACTTGAACTTTGTTCGCATCAACATCCCACTTTTCAGTCAACAAAGTAATAATCTGCACCGCATGTTCGGACCTTGTTGATGCCTCACCTTGCTGCTTCGCCTCATCCGCCTGATCTCGTATAACAGGTTCGGAAGACGCTTCATTTTCATCATGTTGACTTTTACTCGCATCAACCTGTACATCAGGCACTTCTATCTGACCAATCTGGATGGGCTGCTGGATTTGTTGCGATTCGCCCTTTTCTGACTCTGGATCTGTGCCGAATAGGGGCTGTGTATTTGCAGCAACTTCTTGCTGCCTTGACTTCACTTCTCCTCCTGCATTCTCTCCTGCCATCTCGACCACCACACGCTGGATTACAGGTAATTCGACAGACGAGGCGGCTTCCATTTCCGTTTCATATTTACTCATTGCCAGCTGTACCTCTACGGACCGAACCTTGGCTCCTGTTGTTTCTTCAATCTGGCCTTTCATGACATTAGCCAGTTCTTTCGCTGTCCACTGCAGGGATTGTTCCTGTTCGCCCGCTTGCAGCCGCTTGCCCTGAGCCAGAATCTGTTCGAGCGTTGCATTCCCATCCGATGGAGCGTCCATTGCCGTCATTGCGCGTTTCAGCTCACCAACCGGATCACTTCTGAGGAGCTTTGTTATCGGTGATAAAAGGGTCAGCAGGATGAGAAGGCTCAGCACAAGCTTGACATAACGTTCCATGGATCGATTGGGCAACAGCATATCCACGAATGTCGCCAGCAGAACGATCATGATCAATTCCTGGAGCCAGTTGCTCAGCCACCCCATCCTTTTCCAACCCCTTTCTTGCCAACATACATTCAGCGCATCATGACAGTCAGATTCCCTGCAGTTAGCAGGATGGTGATTGCCAGAAAAAACATCAGCCCAACGGCTGCCAGCGCCGCAAATACGTAGATCATGCTCTTGCCGATGGCCTGTAGGCATCCAACAATCGGGGTGTCTCCTAGCGGTTGCATGATGGCACCAGTGACGTTATATATCAAGGCAAGAGCCAGAATCTTGAGTGCCGGAAAGGCACATAGAAACAATATGATGATCACCCCGGTGAGTCCAATTGCATTTTTAACAAGTAAAGAAGCTGTAATTACGGTGTCTGTCGCATCTGCAAATGTTCTTCCCACGACAGGCACAAAGTTGCCTGCGATGTATTTGGCGGCCTTCAGGCTGACTCCATCCGCTACGGAGCCCGATGCTCCCTGAACCGAGATTACACCGAGAAACATCGTAAGCAGGATACCTAGCAGCGCCACGCTAATATTGCGCAGGAGGTCTGCCAGCTGTGTCAGCTTGTACTTGTCAGACAATGAACTGACGAGATGTAGAACAGCTGAGAAGAAGAGCAACGGGAATACCAGCATGTGAATCAATGTACTCACCAGATGGATCATGAAAATGATGAGCGGATGGGTCACGGAGACGGTGATGACGTTACCCATGGACGCGAGCAATGTGAATAACAACGGTACCATCGCCATCATAAAGTTGATCATGCCGGTTATGGCATCCTTGGCGTATCCAATCGCGACACTGAAGCTGTTAATCGCAATGATGATGATGACCATGTAACAGATGGAGTAGGCGATTTTGCTAATATTATTTTTCTCAAATGCGGTCTGAAGGGTCTCCAGAATCATGCTGAGTACGCTTAACATCACAATCGTGACCAGAAGCTTGCCATTATATAAAATTTCATGAAGCATGAAGGTTCCTATGGCTACAAACACCGATTTCAGGCTGAATCCTTCATTGCCGGGGATTAACATATCCATGAAGGAAGGGGTTTTCCCATCCGGGAAGAAACCACCGTATTGTTGCATCAGTTGATCCCAATATTTCTCCACCTGATCCTTGGGAAGCTGATCGGCCTGCTGCTCCATCCACTCGCCGGAAGGCGAGCTTGCAGTAACCTGTCCCAGGATACCGAACAGAAAACAGAGCATCAGCACAACCGTAAGGCGCCATTGCGGCTTATGATGCATTGATTTCATATGAAGTCCGCACGCCCCTTCTACACCGGCATCAGCTTCATGACGGTTTCGATAATAATGCTGATGATCGGTATAGCAAGTACGAGGATCAACACCTTACCAGCCAGTTCGATCTTGGACGCAATGCTCTCCTGGCCAGCATCCCTGACAATCTGTGCGCCAAATTCAGCAATGTACGCTATGCCAATAATTTTCAGCACCGTTTTCAGATAAATACTCTCCATGCCTGAATTCTCGGCAAGCCGCTTCAACACCTCGATGACTGCACCGATCTTGCCAATCAACAACATGAAGATGACAATGCCAGTCGCGGCTGCAATCAGAAAGGCAAACATCGGTTTCTGTTCCTTAATGACCAGAATGAGCACTGTTGCGATGAGCGCCAGACCTACAACTTGGATAATTTCCACAGGTCACCACCATCCGGCTTCATGACCGTTTTTCATTGAAAAAGAAATATCGATTTGATCTCTTGTAGCAGGCTGTCCAGCATACGGACCACCATGAACAATACAACGACAAATCCGATTACGGTCACCCAGTGAGCCATATCTTCCTTCCCCATTTGTTTCAGTACCGTGTGAATCATGGCAATAATGATTCCGATACCCGCAATTTGAAAGATTGCGTTCACTTCTAGATTCATGACCTTGGCACCTCACTATCCCGCTATTTCAGAAGATCAGAATGACGATTAACGCTCCGACAAGCATCCCGAGGCTCCGGCTCATTCGTTCATATTTCATTTGATCGGCCTGGGCACGGGATTCCTCATGCATTAGTTGTTGAATGGCTAACGATATATGTTTGGTCTGATCCTGACGGTCACTTGTGCCAAGGCTGAAGCTTAATTGCAGCATGACTTCCCGCTCGTCAGCCTTCATGGCTGATCTTCCCCACGCCAGATCCACGCCTGACTGAAGACTTTCCCGGGCGGTGAGTCCATGAGGAGGTTCCATCTGTGTGGCTGCATGAAGGAACAGCGTCTTTACAGGTTCTTTGGTTTGTGCTCCCATCTTGCCCATGGCATCGGGAAGGGGAGTGAGCCCATAGTTAATCTCCGTCATTAGTCGCTGGAGGGCTGCAATGAGTTCTCGCAATTGTCTTGGTCTTAATGCATACTGTCTGGCTTTATAAAAACCGGCGAGGGTGCTGGCTAACAGAATAATTACCGCACCAAGCATGTTAACCAAAGGCTTCACCTCCTGCCCCGGTCTGCTGCAACACACGCATTTTGCCATCAGCCAGCCGAAAGGTCATGCCCCGGCTCGTCCGTTGCAACTGAACATAACGTTGAAACATCTGCTCCGCAATTAAGGTTCTGAGCGCAGGTCTGGCCGACAGCTCCGACAGGTCACGACCATGAGCAGTCGCGATCACAGAGACGCCTGCATGTAGGGCTTCCATCACCGCCTCAGCATCCTCCGGACGGCCGATCTCGTCCACAATCAGGACATCGGGCGACATGGAGCGAAGCATCATCATCATGCCCTCAGCCTTTGGGCACCCGTCCATCACATCTGTTCGTGGGCCCACGTCGAATCCTGGTACTCCTTTGTAGCTACCGGCGATTTCAGACCTTTCATCCACAATGCCCACTTTCAGACGCGGACGTATTCCCTGAACCAGTTCACTGCCCCCTGTAAGCTTCGTACCACTGCTAATTTGTCTCGCCAGATCTCGCAGTAACGTCGTTTTTCCTTGTTGAGGCGATGAAAGAATCAATGTATGGAAGACCTGTCCGCTCTTCATATCGAGAAGATAAGGAAGGATACGGTCAGCCACACCATGTACCTCACGCGCTACCCGAACGTTAAATCCATTGATGTCGCGCAGGTATTCGACACGCCCACCGCTCAGTACCGTTCGGCCAGCAAGTCCGATTCGATGTCCCCCGGGTATAGTGATGAACCCTTTGCGCAGTTCCTCTTCCAATGTATAAAGTGAATGGTTACTGATCAGATCCAGCAACCTGTGAGTCACCTCTTTCTGAGGAACATATGCTTCTTCAGGTTTCCCTGTCGGGCTACCTTGAGGTGTCAGGAAGTGGTACGTGTTGCCTGCATTTATCTCCAGGGGTCTGCCTTCACGAATACGTACTTCCTCCACTTGTTCCAATAGAGCGGGTGGCATTCTTCCGAGAATAGTTCGGATCGGTTCCGGAAAAAGTTCCTTCCAGTTCACCTTCATGAGTAGGCTCCTCCAACCTTGAGATCATATAGTTCACGCTTCTGGCGCTTGTTCATATCTCAAGTTTATGCCTGTACATTTAATTTATGACGCTGAAATCTATCATTTCTTCAGAATACGGTTGAGAGTTAAAACCATAGATGCACCTCCTGTTCTAGGCACCCGTCTAGAAGTGCATGCATATAGTTATTGCAGATAGGTAAGTTCCATTCAGGTTCAGAACAGAACTACCGATCCCCAGATACAGAAAGGAGTTGTGGGGAGTGCGAGTTGATGTAATAGGCAGTGTGAATGAAGTACGTACCATTGATATTGCAGGGCGAAGTGCAGTTGTCATTGATGTATTGTGTACGACCAGTACGATTGTTACGGCCCTAGCGTATGACGCTGCGGCTGTGATTGCCGTAGAGACGGTTCCCCAAGCCAAGCAAATGGAAGTGAAAGATTGCATTCGAGGCGGGGAGCGTTTTGACAAAAAAATTACCGGATTCCAGGTGGGTAATTCCCCCTATGAATATATGACCGAGGACATTGCAGATAAAACGATCATACTGACCACAACCGATGGAACCCGAGCCTTGATCAAAGCTTCCAGGGCGAAACATGTACTAGCTGGATCATTTCTCAATGTCCGGGCTGTCGCAGTTGCTCTGTGCGAGCTTCAACGAGATGTATTGCTTTTATGTGCGGGGAATCAGGATGAATTTGCACTGGAGGACGCCTTGTGTGCTGGATGTATCATCGACGAACTGCACCGTCAATCCTGTTCTCCCATCCAACTAAACGATCTCGGCATAGTACTTCATCAGGCGGTATCCCAATGTCAGGAGAGCATCCCGGAGCTGGTGCAGGGATCTGTTAGCGCGCGTAGGCTTGAAAAGTTAGGCAGGGTTCATGATATTTCATATTGCTCTCAATTAAATCTGCTGGATTGTGTTCCCGAGATGGGGGAAGGGAACCGTATGCAACCTTATAAGGGAATACGTTGGGGAAAGATATTCAAGTTGCTGTGAAAATGGCTATAACAAAACAAAAAAGGTGCACTGCTGCCCGTTGGCAACAGTACACCTTTGCTATGTTTGCATATGCAGAAAATTCTTATCTGCGATCTTGAGGTCCGCCAATAACGGCTTGCTCAGCAGTATCAAGATCATATGCTGTATGCAATGCCTTAATAACGTCGTGCAGCTTATCTCCGTCAATCACACAAGATACTTTAATCTCGGAAGTGCTCACCATCTTGATGCTCACGCCCTCAGCGGAAATGACTTTGAACATCTTGGCAGCTACACCCGGGTGACTAACCATTCCTGCGCCAACAATGGAGATTTTAACGAGGTTCTCTTCAGATGTGACTTCACGGTAAGGCAAGCGGCTGTGAAGGCCTTCAATGACACGCAATGCGTTCTCACGATCAGACAGCGCAACAGAGAACGAGAAGTCCGCTTTGCCATCCATCACTCCGCTCTGAACGATAATGTCCACATCCAGCTGATTGGATGCAAGCGCACCAAATACTTCGGCCAGAACTCCTGGTACATCCGGCACACCCAAAATACTGATGCGAGCCACGTTTTTGTCATAGGCAATACCACTAACCACTACGCCTTGTTCCATTGCTGCTTCCTCCTTCACAACCGTTCCTTCATTATGGTTAAAGCTGGATCTTACAATTAAAGGTACACCGGAATGCTTCGCGTACTCTACTGCACGCGGATGCAGCACCGCTGCTCCCAAATTAGCGAGTTCCAGCATTTCGTCATACGATATTTCCTTCAGCTTACGCGCAACCTTAACGATGCGCGGGTCTGTAGAATAGATTCCATCTACATCCGTATAAATCTCGCACGCATCAGCCTTAATGGCTGCGGCCAGCGCTACAGCTGTTGTATCCGAACCACCACGACCCAGTGTTGTGATCTCGCCGTCTTCCGTCATGCCCTGGAAGCCTGCAACAATAACAATGTTGCCTTCAGCAAGCGCTGCATTCACACGGTCGGGATGAATATCTTGAATACGTGCTTTTCCGTGAACCGGCTCTGTGCGGAATCCCGCTTGCCAGCCTGTAAACGATACTGCCTTGCGTCCAAGCGCTTGAATAGCCATGGATAACAGAGAGATCGAAATCTGTTCTCCTGTCGTTAAGAGCATATCCATCTCACGAGCAGGCAGATCACTATTCAGTTGTTTTGCCTGATCAATCAAATCATCTGTTGTATCCCCCATGGCCGAAACCACGACTACACACCGATGTCCTTCATCAGCTTTTTCTACAACACGTCCGGCTACACGCTTCATGCGTTCAGTATCTCCGACCGAGCTGCCCCCAAATTTCATGACGTACAATGACAACGCAAATCCACTCCCTACCTTGTGCAGTATGCATAATTGATGTCCATCGTCATTATTCTCTACGAGAAATGACTTTAACCCAGTATATTACGAAAGCGCCTGATAGGCTAATCTTTTTTCGAAAAAACCCTCTGCCAAAGGAATGGCAAAGGGTTGTTAATACCGTTTATTAGCTTACAGCTTGTGAAAGTTACGCACGGGAAGAGTATTTACCTTCACGTGTATCAATCAGAAGAACGTCACCTTCGTTAATGAACAAAGGAACCTGTACGTTCAAGCCTGTTTCCACTTTTGCATTTTTGGTAGCGCCTTGTGCAGTGTTACCTTTAACGCTTGGCTCAGTCTCGATAACTTTCAGCTCAACGCTTGTTGGCAAGTCAATTCCGAGAATTTCACCTTGGTAGCTCACGATCTTAACGACCATGTTTTCTTTCAGGAAGTTCAATTCCCATTCCAGTTGATCACTAGTCAATGTGAACTGATCATATGTTTCGTTGTCCATGAACGTGTGCTCTGTACCGCTTGCATACAGGTAGGATACGCCACGGTTTTCGATGATCGCACGACCAATCGTTTCGCCTGCACGGAATGTTTTTTCAACGGTGTTACCATTACGTAGGTTTTTCAATTTGGAACGTACGAAGGCAGCGCCTTTACCTGGTTTAACGTGCTGGAAATCAAGCACGGTATAGATATCGTTATCTACTTGCACGGTCAAGCCTGTTTTAAAATCGTTTACTGAAATCACAAAAAATCCCTCCTGATATGGTTGAAAAGTAGGTGATACAAGACGATGGGTTAATGTAAAGGTGGGTTCATTCTGAATTGATGACCATGTGAAAATGTGACCGTTACGGGTTCGGATCGTTCCTCCGATCGCTGTTGTCTCCTCATTTTCCCGACTAGATTTTAATAAGGTTTAACATGAGGAGACAAAGGCGAGCGCTTCGCTTCTTCAGAATCGATTCCGCTCCCTTCACTACTTTTACAATGGTCCATAACAATCAGCAATAACCTGTACCTTTATATTAAAAATCGTCTTATATCCCTGTGGCTGTAATTTAGCCGATTACGGTGAACTTCTTGTCCGACTTCGTGAGAATATGAATACCCGTCTCGGTAATCACTACGTCATCCTCGATACGCACGCCGCCAAGCCCGTCAATATATATACCCGGTTCAACGGTAACAACCATACCCGGTTTCAATACATCGTCGCTAAGCTTGGACAAACGAGGAGCTTCGTGAACTTCCATACCCAGACCGTGGCCTGTGCTGTGTCCAAATTGATCTCCATATCCGTGACCTGCAATGATATCACGAGCCAATGCATCTGCTTCCCGTCCGGTCATGCCCGGTTTCAGGTTCTCCAGCGTATGTAACTGAGCTTCCAGTACAATGTCATAAATTTTGCGCAGTTCAGGTACAGGTGTACCTGTTGCAATGGTACGTGTTAGATCTGAACAGTATCCGTCCAAAAGTGCACCAAAGTCAAATGTAATTAACTCATTTTGTCCGATGACCTTGCTGCTCGCTACACCGTGAGGCATAGCAGAACGTTCACCCGATGCTACAATGGTGTCAAACGAAGAAGACGTTGCTCCATGTTTGCGCATGAAAAACTCCATCTCCAGATCCACTTCACGCTCCGTCATGCCTGGTTTTGCAAACTGCAAAACGTGGCTGAACGTTGCATCTGCCAGATCTGCTGCTCTCTGCATGATCGCGATCTCGTCTTCATCCTTGAACATACGAAGTTGTTCCACGATTCCGGATACAGCTTTCAGTTCAATAGACTGCAGTGCTTCAGCATAAGCGGAGTGCGTGCCAAATGTAACACTATCCTGCTCGAAGCCAACTGCTTTGATATTTGCGGATGCCAGTAGTTCACGCACCGTATCCATCGGCTTGGCTCCATGCTCCACAACGGTGAATCCTTTAGCTTGCTGAGGCGCTTGTGACATATAACGGAAATCAGTCAGCAGATATGCATCCTGTTCCGTAATCAGCACATATCCCGCCGAGCCTGTAAAGCCCGTCATATAACGACGGTTAATCGGGTTTGTAATCAGCATTGCTGTGAGTTCACGCTCACGCATGGCTTCACGCAACTTATTTACTCGTTTGTTTTCCATCGGTAACCCTTCTTTCTCTCACATTCCCGGGTTCCCGGCTCAGGTTTGTTTGTCCAGATGACGCACAAGAGCCAGCAATCCCAGTTCATAGCTTACTTCGCCAAATCCGGCAATCTGCCCGATTGTTTCCGCTGCAATCACTGAATGATGTCTGAACGCTTCGCGTGCATGAATGTTGGATAGATGTACTTCCACCGTAGGGACTTTAACAGCATTGATTGCATCACGTATAGCATAGCTATAATGGGTAAATGCTCCGGCATTTAGTATGATTCCGTCTGCCTCACCCATCGCTGCATGAATGCGGTCAATGATGTCCCCTTCATGGTTCGATTGATAAAAAGCGATGGAGACGCCAAGTTCATCAGCCTGTCTGCGAATTTTGTCCTCAATATCCTTCAGACTAAGCGTTCCATAGATGCCCGGTTCGCGTACACCAAGCATGTTCAGGTTCGGACCATTGATCACAATAATTCGTTTCATCGCTGCTCCACCCTCTCTGCAAATAACCATCTGCTATTTTAACACAGCCATTGCCGGATTGAGAAGCTTTTTTGCGCTATGCCCCCGCTTGCTCCGGCTCGCGTTTGCGTTCATCCGTGTACTCCATGGCTACCGTGTAACCAATGAACAGCCCCCATAACAAAAAGAAACAGAGTTCCGTGATGATCGAATCCCATGTTAAACCGTTCAAAGGCTTCATCATCCCCAGTTTTGGTCCTACCAGTATAAAGAGAATCAGCCACCAGAGGATTCCATACACCATGCCGGGTAACGGCCCTTTCAGTTTTCTAATCGTGAACGTGTAGAGCAAGGATGCCAAGATGGAAAAGACGATAAAAAACAGCCAGCCTGTTAAATGCCCAGCTGCGGTATATATATATTCATGTTTGAAAAACGGCTCGGCCAAAAATCCCACCGGCACAATTGTAAAATGCAACAGATAGAATAGCCAGTGTAGCCCACCCCAGATAAAACCCGCAAAGAAGCCAAGCTCTAACGCAAAGGAAAATGGCTTCGTGTAGTAGTGTGCTTGACCTTGCCTCTGGGTTGGGCGCCTTCCCTTGTCTTTTTGCTGGCGTTCTTTCGGACGTTGACCTTCATCTTGTGATGTATCTTCATGCTTGCGTTCTGTCATCGATATTCTCCTTCATCCAGTTGATAAAGCCGCATTATGCCCCGAATTTTTGGTCTGATTCTACGAGGTAGTATGTTCAAAACAGGACAATCTTAACAACATCCTTCAAGGTTTGACTCACAAACTAGAAATTGCTCTTAAAATTCGATACAATAGGGTTATTAAACTGCCTTTAATCGCGAAGGCTTAGAACAGAATAGGAAGGTGAATAATTTGCCTCAACAATCCAAGCCTGTCAGCTATGGGGGGCAAGCTGTCATTGAAGGCGTAATGTTCGGTGGGAAACATGTCAACGTTACAGCTGTTCGTAGAAAAGACGGCGAAATTACGTATCTGGAAGTTCCCAAGCAAGACAAGTCCTGGGTCACGAAATTGCGGCGGATTCCTTTATTACGCGGAATTGTCAGCATTATAGATTCAAGTGTCAAGGGTAGCAGACATCTCAATTATTCTGCTGATGCCTATGCTGATGATGAACTGGAACCGGAAGAGAAAGCCAAGCAAAAAGAGAAAGAAGGTTCGGGCTGGAGCCTTAGCATGATCATTGGTGTGACTGCAGTAGCCATCCTTTCATTTCTTTTTGGTAAAGTTGTTCTGACATTACTTCCTGTTGTTATCGAGAATTTTCTATTCAAAAATGCATTCGACAATCAGTTTTTGCATAATTTACTGGAAGGCGGCATTAAGCTGATCCTGTTACTCGCCTATCTGTGGTTAATCTCTCAGACGCCAATGATCAAACGTCTCTTCCAATATCATGGAGCGGAACACAAGGTGATCAGCGCACATGAAGCCGGCGAAGAATTGACACCGGAGAATGTGCAAAAGTACAGCCGGTTGCACTATCGTTGCGGAAGCAGTTTCATTATGTTGACTGTCATTATTGGGGTGTTTCTCTATTCCCTCTTCACGTACGATAACCTCTGGGAACGGATGGGACAGCGTTTGCTGTTGTTGCCTGTTGTACTGGGCATTTCTTTTGAACTGTTAAAGCTCACAAACTCGGTACGTGATATTCCAGTACTGCGTTATCTCGGATACCCGGGATTGTGGCTGCAATTGCTGACAACGAAAGAACCGACTAATGAACAGGTTGAAGTATCGATTGCTTCGTTCAATCGTATGCGTGAGTTGGATGCCAAGCTCGCCAATGTCTCTGCCAGATCAGAAGTACCTGTTGCAACACTCGATCCTGTGAAAGGGTGAATGATATGAACAAGCAGGCAATCTTTTTTTGGACGTTCATTGCACTAGCTGCTGTTGGAGTCTTGACTTGGCTGGGGAGCGCCAGTCCATCCAGGATCATTATTCCACTGGTCGTGTTCGGAGTTGTATTCCTGCTGTATAAGTATCCGCCTCGTCGCTGGGCACGCAAAGCCAACTCACCGAAGATTAAGCCATCGGCACGTACCATGGCGAAAGTCAATGCACAGTCCAGTGCCAGAAAGAGTAGCGGCTCTTCAAAGAAACGCAAGGATTATCCTTTCCAAGTGATTCAGGGACAAAAAGGTAAAAGCGATGAAGATATACCGAAATTTCACTAAAACCTATTGAACATACAAAAAAGCAATTCTCTCAACAAGCGGAGAATTGCTTTTTTTCACGTTTATACAGGGATTAAAGGCGGGGCATCCGCCTGTTTCTTGCGTAATTCTTTTCTTTGTTTGTCCAGCTGATCACCATACATTTTCGTATTCCACCCATTGAAAAATTCAGTTCCCGCAGTAGCACCGGAACGATATAAAGCCGTACTGTCCTGTACCGATAAATGAAACTGCGTCGGTTTAATCCCAAGCGTTGGTATCTTCACTGTCCGAAACCGGTTAATCTGTTCGATATAGCGCTCATCATGTGCTGTGAGCATCGTCTCCACAAGGGCCTGAAGCATGCTTAGCGGTCCTTTAATCCGGGCAGGCTCCACTTCCGTCTTACCCACCATTTTGAATCCGACAACCGGAATAACGTCCCCCCCTCGTTCCGTACGATCCCCATCGAAGAGCCACAGCGGAAAATTACTTAGCAATCCACCATCCACTACATATACGAACTGATCTTGAAAAGGTAGACCTTTGGAGAATACCGGCGATTTGCGTATCACGACCGGATCGAAAAAATACGGAATACTACAACTCATACGTACTGCTTTCGCAACATCCAGCTTGGCAGGATCAATGCCGAAGCGCCGAATGTCGTCCGGCAGCACCAGAATGGTCCCATTGGATATATCTGATGCGGTAATAAGCAGCTTGCCTTGGGGCAAGTCAGCAAAGGTGCGAATGCCTTTCTGCTCCAGCATCTTGCGAATCCAAGATTCAAGTGCTTCTCCCGAATACAGTCCTTTCTTCAAGAACAGCCTTGCTGCGGGTCCGATCCATCGGGTATTAAATATGGGGGAACGACGCAGCAACGAAGCAAACGGCGTATTCTCAATAATGACTTTCATCTCTTCGGCCCGGTAACCCGCCGCTAGGAGAGCAGCTACAATGGAACCGGATGATGTGCCTGCCACTCGATTAAACTGAATGCCGCAGTCTTGAGCACCCTGCACAGCACCCGCTAGCGAGATTCCTTTGACGCCTCCACCTTCAAAAACCGCGTTAATTAACACAACAAAACCCCCGTTCTCCAGGCAGCCACGTTTCTACTGCCACTTTATGAGAACAAGGGTTTGTCTTATAACTGTGTTGTTAAAATGTTCTAAAGACCATAGTAAGCTTTCAATTTGGCAATCAAGCCAAGAGGATTCTTAGTCAGGTACTGTGAACTAAAGTAAATATCCCCTTTAACTGAAGCATACTTCTTGTTGTAGTTCAGCTGATCGATGATCTCCTGTGATGTCTGCCAGCCAATTTCCGGCGTACCTAACTTATAAGGAGAGTGGCCAATATACAATTTCACATTCGTGTTAGCCACTTCATTCGCCCACCAGTCCACGACTTTGTCGTATCGGGCTACGCTCAGTGTCATACTCCAATACACCTGAGGAGCGACATAGTCGATCCACTCCTGATTAATCCATGTCCGCACATCCGCATTCATGCTGTCATACGCGGTTACTCCTGCTTTGGTATCAGAACCTGTTAGATCAACAGATTTGTTACGCCATACACCAAACGGACTAATTCCATATTCAACGTTAGCTTTAACTCTGTGAATGCTCTGTCCCAGCTGCTTGACGAATTGATTAATATTGTCACGACGCCATTCAGCACGGTCTTTGTAATTTAATGTGTTATAGGTTTTGAAGGTTGCATCATCATTAAAAGTCACATTGGATGGATAGAAATAATCATCCAGATGTACACCATCAATATCATACTGATTGACCACTTCCATGATCGTATCGATAATATGCTGTCGAGCTTCCGGGATACCTGGGTTAATGTACATTTTGCCCGATGCATTCACGATCCAATCAGGATGAAGCTTCGAGATGTGATTTGCAGCCAGATTGGATGTACTCGCCGAATTCGTTGCTCTGAACGGATTGAACCAGGCGTGGAACTCCAGACCCCGTTTGTGTGCTTCCTCAACCATGAACGCGAGGGGATCATAACCTGGGTCTTTACCTTGTGTTCCTGTCAATACGCTGTTCCAAGGTACCAGACCTGAAGGATAGATGGCATCCCCGTTCGCTCTCACTTGGACAAATACGGCGTTAATTCCCATACCTTGCAGTGTATCGAGCTGTTTCGTGTATTCCTGCTTTTGTTTCTCTACATTTCCCTTGGCACCGGATGAAGGCCAGTCTCCATTCACAGTGGAGATCCAGGCTCCCCGCATCTCTTCAGAAGCTGGTACAGTACCCGTGCCTCCAGGCTCTGCTGGGGTTGCGGGAGTTGGTTCAGGAGTTGGTACTGATTCATCTCCTGTGTACAGATCAATGGTCTGGGCTCCCTGATTCCAGTTTACTCGAATGCCGAGGTTCTCACTGACGAATCGAATGGGTACCATGACCCGACCTTGCTTTAATTCTACCGAAGCATCCAGACCAACTACAGTGTTATCGACGGTTGCCTGCTGGCGTCCGCTCGTCATTGAGATAACCGAATCGGATTTCTGAATGGTCACGGTACGTGTAGCCTGAGACCACAGTACAGATGCACCAAGTCCTTCGCTAATTACACGCAGAGGTACCATCGTTACATTTACTTTGGGCAAGATGTATGGAGATACATCCGATTCCAAACGGTTGCCGTCTAGAAAAATAGCGATTTCCTTCTGCCCGGCTGCTTGTGCCGTCATGCCTGCTGTCTGCAATCCAAGTACAAAAATGAGCAGCAACATCAATCCTTTACGAACCTTCATTAGTGCAGTCCTCCAAAATCATTATAAATTTGCGGTAAATTCTACTAGTTTAATAGACGCTCCTAACGTTTGTTTAGTTGCGATAATCCCCAAATTATGGTGTGATTGCACACAAAAAAATGCTTCCTGCCATTGAAACGGCAAGAAGCATCCTTTGATCACAGGATACGATTCATTGTATATCACCATGTTTAAACCACTACTGAAACTTAAGACTCCGTATTACTCATGACATCCTGGAGATTTTTGAGGTCACGCAACCGACTCTCGTCCTGACGGAAGTATTCGACTAAAGACTCAATACATGTAATGGAGTCCCAACTCAGGTGATGTTCAATGCCTTCAACATCATTGTAAATATTCTCTTCCTGAACACCAATCGTCGTCAAAAACTGTTCAAGCAGATGATGGCGTTCCATCAAACGTTTGCCCATCTTTTTGCCTTTTGGCGTAAGCACCAGTCCGCGGTACTTCTCATAGATCAGGTACTCGTCTTTGTCCAGCTTTTGGATCATCTTCGTCACCGATGAAGGATGTACTTCCAGTCCTTCAGCTATATCAGACACACGAGCATAGCCCTTTTCATCAATTAATTTGTATATACGCTCCAAATAATCTTCCATACTGGGCGTTGGCATCTGCTTCCCTCTCTTCTCTCTGACCGGCCCCTATTCGTGCCTGGTCCCTATCTTATAATGATACATGTTATCAATACGCATTGGCAAGTCCTGCACAATTCGGGGCGTATTGTTACGCAAGTAATTGGCAGGCGTGACTTCTCCCCGAACGAGGCAAACTAAGCAAAGTTTCGCATCGAAAGGAGTGATTTCGTGAGTACAAGTGTAGCCTCACCGCCAGTTCGTAAAGCAAAAGGTACTAAACCCTTTATTCCCGATTTAGTGTACTTTGAACCCGGTGCGCTGGAATATGATAAAGGTAAACGAATTATGGAATGGGTCACATCCAAAAACATACCTTATCAGATGACCACATCCCATAACCGGATCACGAACCTGCCGGGTGAAACTGAACAAGAAAAGTACCGGATGGCGAAGCGTACTCTGGTTGTTGGTGTGCGTAAAACACTCAAGTTCGACCAGTCGAAACCTTCAGCGGAATATGCTATTCCCATCTCTACAGGCTGTATGGGGCACTGTCATTATTGTTATCTTCAAACTACACTTGGCGCCAAACCTTATGTCCGTGTGTACGTCAATACGGATGAGATCATTCAGGCAGCGAAAGGATACATCGAAGAACGTGCGCCTGAAATCACGCGATTTGAAGCCGCCTGTACGTCCGATCCCGTCGGACTCGAGCATATCACTGAAAATTTAAGTGACTTGATCCGTTTTATGGCGGAGGAAGAATATGGACGCTTGCGCTTCGTAACCAAATATCATCACGTTGATCCATTGTTGAACATTAAGCATAATGGCCACACTCGCATCCGCTTTAGCGTCAATTCCGATTATGTTATCAAAAACTTTGAACCAGCTACTTCCAGATTTGAAGAGCGTATTGAAGCTGCTGGAAAAATTGCACATGCCGGTTATCCTCTGGGATTCATTATCGCTCCGATTATGTGGTATGAAGGCTGGGAAGAAGGATACTCGGAGCTTTTGCAGAAGTTGGCAGATACGCTTCCAGAAGAAGCAACTAAGGATCTTACGTTCGAGATGATCCAGCACCGTTTTACCAAAACGGCCAAAGCGACTATTGAGAAGCGTTATCCCAAAACCAAGCTGGAGATGGATATTGAGAAACGTAAGATGAAATGGGGACGCTGGGGTCAGTACAAGTATGTGTATAAAGATGACCAGCAGGATGCCCTCCGCGAATTCATCACGGAACGGATCTTTGAACATTTTCCACTAGCCAATATTGATTACTTCACCTAAACGAAAAACGCGACTGCCCTAATGATATGCTGGTATAAGCTTTCCCTAACAAACGATTAAAAAGCAGGTTACATGACCCAGAGAGACTCTGGATTCATGTAGCCTGCTATGCATACATAAGCAAATTTAAAATTCAGTTCAACCGTTTAAATAATCATCCAGTCTGGTGTAATCTGCTGCAACCAGATGGTAATCTTCGTCATCTGATCTGTAAAAAGCAATATGCCAAGGAACAGCATTAATGCTCCCCCGATTTTCATCATGACATTGGAATACCGTAAGATCCAGCGTGTCGAACCGATGAAGAACGCCAAAATGAAGAAGGGTATGGCAAACCCTGCCGTGTAGCCTGTAATCAGCGCCAGCCAGGTTGTGGGCTCACTTGCAGCCATAGCAATGATTGTTGCCAGAATGGGACCAATACAGGGCGACCAGCCTGCGGAGAAACCAATACCAAATATAAATGAGCCCAGATATCCAGCAGGCTTCCATTTCATCTCGAGCTTGCGTTCCTTCATCAGAAACTGTGGTTTGAATACACCAAGCAAAAACATTCCCATAAGCATAATCAGAATTGCAGACAATTGCCTGATCAGCTCACGGTTATCATTGAAAAACTGGCCAAACAATCCTGCACCCAGGCCAAGCGAATAAAATACAGCCGAGAAGCCTAAAATAAACGCCAGCGTGTGCGTCATGGTCTTAAAACGGACTTCTCGCTGATTGCGGTCATCCTTCAATTGTTGCACCGTCATACCTGTGATATAGGAAAGGTATGATGGATACAGCGGAAGACAACATGGTGATATAAATGAGACCAAACCTGCTACAAAAGCCATCCATACATTAACATCAGGCATGAAGCGGATGTCTCCCTTCCCCCGGGCTCACGTGCTTGCTCGTTCAGTCGTCAGGCTCGGAACCCTTTTTTTCCAATCATCGTTAGAATCAGCATCATGATCAACAATAAAACAATCGTTGCTCCAGGTGCGAGGTTCCAGATGCCTGCTACGACCAGTCCAAGGACTACGGCAATTTCGCCGATCACCACAGACAGAATAATGGCAGATTTGAAACTTCGGGCCATCAACAGGCTGACCGCTACCGGAATGGTCAATAGCGCTGACACCAGAAGCGCACCGACAATCTTGATCGCCGTGCTAATGACAAGTGCTGTCATCACCGTGATTAACATGTTCAGAATTCTCACAGGCAAACCTGTAACCGCTGCCGCATCTTCCTCAAAGCTGAGCAGGAAAAATTCCTTATGTAACAACGCCACTACGATGACCACGATCAGCGTAACCACACCAACCAGCTTCAGATCCGTAGCGTCTAATGTATATATACTGCCGAACAAGTAACTCATGACATCTGCATTATATCCTTTGCCCAGCGTAAAGAACAATGAAGCCAGCGCCACGCCTCCGGACATGATAATGGCAATCGATAATTCGGCGTAAGTCTTGTACGCTTTGCGCAGCTTCTCAATCGCAAATGATGCAAGCACGGCAAATATCAAACCTACCGCAATGGGATACACTTCAATCAGAAATCCGAGTGCAACGCCGGCGATGGTCACATGAGACAAGGTATCTCCAATCATGGATAAACGCCGTAATACCAGAAACAGTCCGATCAGCGGAGCGGTGATGCCAATTAGTAAACCACCTGCTAGCGCACGCTGAAAAAAATCACTCATTAATATTTCCAAAACAAACACGACTCCTTCGGCCTTACTCTAATCTAATGGGCCATAAACACGGCTAGCGTACCTGTGCAGTGGTATGTTGCAGGTTGGTTTCAGCACAATCCTGTACCTCATGCGAATGACGGACATGGAAATTAATTTTGCCATTCGTTACTGCAGCTTCAGAACCCAGATAACTCTCCATCCGATCCATATCATGAGACACCATCAGAAAAGTCATGCGGTGATGTTCATGCATATGCGTAATCAGTTCAAAGAAACTAGCCTGTGATTCTGCATCAATACCTACCGTGGGTTCATCTAGAATCAACAGATCCGGGTGATTAATAAGCGCTCGCGCCAAAAATACACGCTGCTGTTGCCCACCGGACAACTGACCAATACGTTTGTTCGCCAGATCCTCGATCCGCATGACTTGCAGGGCATCCGTGCACTGCTGCTGACATTTGCGAGACATACGACGAAACATGTTTTTGTTATTGTACAAGCCGGACATGACCACTTCACGAACGGTCGCAGGGAACAACGGGTTAAATGCATTCTTTTGTGGAACATACCCAATGCGGTCCCAATCTTTGAACCTACGGATCGACTGTCCGAATAGTTTGATATCCCCCTGCGCAGGAGGCAATAATCCTACCAGCATGCGCAGAAGTGTCGTTTTACCTGCCCCGTTGGAACCAATAATCCCGACAAAGTCCCGTTCCTGGGCCATAAAATCGAGATTCTCAATCACCCGCTGGTCCCCATAGGAAAATGATAGTTTCTCGATCTCTATAATTGGATCATGACATAGTGGCATGATTTGCTGCATGGCAAAGCCGCCCTTCATTATATATAAGGATCCCATAGCGTCCTAAGAGCCTTCACCGCAAACGGTAAAGACTCTTGGTTCTGAATCCTTCATTCTATCTTATTTTAATGCGATCAGCAGATTTTGCAAATTTTTCTCCATCAGGGTGAAATAATCATCCCCGTTTGTTGCCTGCTCTTTGGTCAATCCCTCAACCGGATTAAGGACCATAGTTTCCACGCCTGCTTCGCTTGCCAATGTTTTCGCCAATTTGTCAGATACCAGCTCTTCGAAGAAAATGTATTTGATGCCTTCATCTTTAACGAGTTTGGCAAGCTTCACAATGTCCTGTCCTGTCGGTTCAGCATCCGGGGAAAGTCCCATAATCGCATGCTGGCTTAATCCATAATCACGTGCAAGGTAGCCAAACGCTTGGTGCGAGACAACAATCTCCTTGTTCGGTACGGTAGCCAATTCATCTGTAAAACGCTGATCCAGCGTCTCAAGCTTCGTACGAAGCTCTTCATAACGTTGTTCGTAACCTGCTTTGTGATCAGGATCTGCTTCGACCAGACTATTTTTGATGTTTTCAGCCATGATCATGGCCGATTTCGGACTAACCCACGTATGGGGATCAATATGATGATCAGCAACATCTTCACTGGTAGCCTCATCTGCGTGTTCATCTGCATGCTCGTCTTCATGCTCTTCGCCGTGACCATGCCCATCATCACCCTCAGCGGTTAACAGCTTAACGCCTTCGCTGACGGCAACCGACTTCACCTGTGTATCACTGTTCAGCGACTTCAGGAAATTCGGTACCCACCCTTCCAGTCCAGCTCCATTATAGAAAAACAGCTGTGCCTTTGACGTATTGACAATATCCTGACTCTTCGGAGTCCAGTCATGTGGTTCTACTCCCGTTGGCAGCAGGTTAATGACATTGGCATCTTCACCACCAATTGCAGTCGTAAAAGCATATACAGGATAAAATGTCGTCACAACATTTACTTTGCCTTCCACCATCTTGGCACTATTGGAACTATCCTGCCCACACGCAGACAATACTAGCAAACTGAGAATAAACAGACCCGTCCACAGCAACTTCATGTTGCCTCTTTTGCTCGTCTTCCCTGTCAGGTTAGCCTGAACTTGATGTTGCTCTTTATAAAATGTCATTATCATTCACTCCGCATCTCTTAATCGTAAACATTACTGAAAGAATTATAGGTAACCTGAACCTACTTGTCAAGCTATCTCGTCCTATTCATTCTTTCCTGAAGTACGGAGTTCATAACAGTATATGCTTGTTCTCTTCCCGCCAGATGCGAATTCTTCCAACAAAAAAAGGGGCCCGAATTACATCGGACCGCCTTGTATCATAATTATGACAGTATTTATATATTCTTATTTCACTTGTGCGCCATTAGGCATGTTGTCAGGTACTGTAGCCAATGTAAGTTGATCACCATGGGACGCTGCAAGTATCATACCCTGAGACAGTTCACCACGAAGTTTCACTGGTTTAAGGTTAGTCACACAGATGACTTTGCGTCCAACCATCTCTTCTGGTGAATAGAACTTCGCGATTCCCGATACGACCTGGCGCTGCTCATAACCCAGATCCAGCTGCAGTTTTAGCAACTTATCTGCTTTTTTGACCGGTTCGCAGGCAATGACTTGAGCGACACGCAGTTCAACTTTGGCAAAATCGTCAATCCCGATCTCTTCGGTACCCTCAGGTGCGGTTACCGGTTCAACACCTGCAGAAGCTCCAGCATCTGCTTCACTTGCTTCAGGCTGTGCCGCTTTTTGGCCGCCAGTCATTGCTTCGGAGATATAAGCAATTTCCTGTTCGGAATCCAGACGCGGGAAGATTGGATCGCCTTTTTGTAAGGTATTTCCAGCTGGAACCAGGCCCCATTGCTTGGCTGAATCCCAAGCTGTGAGTTCGCCTTCCTGAATGCCGAGCTGTGCCCAGATTTTATGAGGAGCACGTGTCAGGAACGGCTGCAACAAGATGGAAGAAATCCGCAAGCTTTCGATCAGGTGAGACATAACGGATGCCAATTCGTCGCGTTTCGCTTCATCACGAGCCAGCGCCCACGGTTGCGTCTCATCAATATATTTATTCGTGCGGCTGACAAACTGGCTGATCGCCGTCAGTGCTACGGAAAACTGCAGGTTTTCCATCGCCTGTTCCACTTTTTCTACCGTGGCATGACCTGCTTCCTCGAGTGAAGCATCAAATTCAGTTACATTTGAAGCAAACGCCGGGGCTTTGCCTTCAAAATATTTGTCTACCATCGCAACGGTACGGTTCAGCAGGTTACCCAAATCGTTCGCGAGGTCGGAGTTAACACGTTCTACGAAGCTCTCTGGTGTAAATGTACCATCGGAACCAAACGGTACTTCACGCAGCAGGTAATAACGCAATGCATCCAGACCGTAGCGGTCAATCAGAGTCACCGGATCAACAACATTGCCTTTTGATTTGGACATCTTGCCGTCTTTCATCAACAACCAGCCATGTGCAAACACTTTCTTCGGCAAAGGCAGATCCAATGCCATCAACATAATTGGCCAGTAGATCGTATGGAAACGAACAATTTCTTTACCTACCAGATGAACGTCAGCAGGCCAGAATTTGTTGTACAGGGATGAATCGGATGAACCGTAGCCCAAAGCTGTAATATAGTTGGACAACGCATCAATCCACACGTAGACCACGTGTTTTGGATCGCCTTTAACTTTGACGCCCCATTCAAATGTAGTCCGCGATACGGCCAAATCTTCAAGACCTGGCTTGATGAAATTGTTGATCATCTCGTTCTTACGCGATTCCGGCTGAATAAAGCCCGGGTTCTCTTCATAATATTTCAACAAACGATCTGCATATTTGCTCATACGGAAGAAGTAAGATTCTTCTTTGACCAATTCCACGGGGTGTCCGCTATCCGGGCTCTTGGCCGAGATAATCTCACCCTTCTCATTCTTCTCTACATCCACCAGTTGAGTCTCCGTGTAATACGTCTCATCCGGAATGCTGTACCAGCCTTCATACTCACCTTTGTAGATATCTCCCTGTTTCAGCAAACGGTCAAAGATATCCTGAACAATGGTTTTGTGACGCTCTTCGGTTGTACGGATAAAGTCGTCATTGGAAATGTCCAACTTGTTCCACAGTTCCTTGATCCCCACAACGATATCGTCGATAAAAGCTTGCGGTGTCTGTCCTTTCTCTTGTGCCTTGCGCTCAATCTTCTGGCCATGTTCGTCGGTTCCTGTCAGATAATGAGCATCATAACCGCGTAGACGCTTGTAACGAACCATCGCATCTCCCGCCACAGTTGTATACGCATGCCCAATATGCAATTTGTCACTCGGATAATAAATCGGGGTTGTCAGATAAAATGTTTTTTTGTCAGCCATGAATGACTTCTCCTCCTTCAAATGTTCCTGCTCATGTGATCCCTTCGTCCAAAACAACTAAAAAAGAACACAAAAAACTCCCGCCCCTATGGGACGAGAGTTGCTCTCACGTGTTACCACCCAAATTCCCCATGTTTTTCACAAAACACAGGCTCTGTCGGTCCTTCGACCGCCCATTAACGCTGGATCACGCCTCAGCCTTACGACAGCAGCTCTGAAATCACTGTCTGCACGCTCGAAAGAGGTTCCTCCGGGACCATATTCCATCCTCCTCCCAGACCGGTTCTCAGCTCATCCGGCTCTCTGCACTGGGGGTGTGTCTGTACTTATCCCTTCACTGGAAAATCATATAGGAAAAATATACTGAAATGCTGCCCCCTTTGTCAAGTGAACAGCACCCTCAAGTTCAATCCCAGCCTGCTTCCAGGCCACCCAAATGCTTCGGTTACATCGTTACTCTTTACTCTGATACCATCATGGACTTCTCCGTCTTCGGTGGTACCAAATCTACACCGCCTGGATGAAACGGGTGACATTTGGCAATGCGTTTCGCTGTTAGCAACGAGCCTTTGAGCGCACCGTGCACTTCAATCGCCTCCATGGCATAAGCCGAACAGCTTGGATAGAACCGACATGTTGGCGGCGTCAATGGAGAGATATAGTTGCGGTACACCCGAATGGGTGCCTGAGCTATTCTACGCGATAACTTCATGGTCAGTGCTTCCCGTGAGCATGTTGATGTCCAGACGCCGCTTTGGCCGGAGCATACTCAGCACAGTCCTTGCAATATCCAAATACCTCGAACTTGTGATCTACAACCTGAAATTGCTCAGGTGCATCCGCAAGCTGCATCGGGCAAAAAACAATAGGATATGTCTTCTGACACTTCAGACAGATCATATGATGGTGATGATGATCTTCACTACAGTGTGCTCTGAATTTAACGCCATCTTCAAAGATGACCTGTTCCAGTACACCCAGTTCCTGCATCACACGCAAATTCCGATATACTGTATCAAAACTCAGTCCACTATAAGTCTTACCCATATATTCATAGACGTCCTTGGGTGTAAGATACCCGGGAGACTCGGCAAATAACCGGGCCAATGTTTTCCGCTGATCGGTAATGCGGAGCCCCTGTGAGGACATGGTCGAAATAATCTGTTCTGTCGACAGCATGATCTAAAGCACCTCCTGTCATATGAGCATTTTGCATCATTCATAGAGCGACAGTTTATTCAGCAAAAGCAAACACTTTTGCTTTCTTGTATACCTCTAATAATGCATCAAATTACGATTAGAGTCAACGAAGCTACCGGGTTCTCCCATTTTAACAACATATAAAAAGAACTCCACACATGCCATGTCATTATGTTTAGCCTAAAGCTAATGACATGGCATGGACACGGAGTCCTTTCTTGACGGTTCAGATGATTAATCGTTCGGGCGACTTTTGGGGTGAACGGGTATATATGATATAAGCTTTCACTCCAAACCGTCCGTGCATGTTCATGATATTACTTTTCAGCCGGAAGCGGCGTGAACAGCAGGTTGACAGGCAAGTTACTGCCTGGTGCTGCCGAGAAGAGAATCGTTACACTCTCGCCGTACGAACCTGTGCGATACATCACGCTTTGCTCATTAGGTGCAGTTACAGATTTACCTGTGGAAATCTGAACGACCTGTCCGTTCACGAGTGCCACACCTGAGTATCTGCCCCCACGAGGGTTGAATGAAATCAACGTGCGTGGAGCCACGTTATTCAATGTGATTTTGTACAATACACCGAAGTTACCTGCGTTGGATGCTTCCGTGTAAGCCATTGGGTCCGTTCCTACAAGGTTCGGATCACTTGCGTTGTCTCCAAGTGGAAGACGTGCAGGCTTCGATCCTACTTCTTGATCGTACGTAATAATCCGTGTTGCATTTGGATAGGTACCACGGTTGTGAACCCCATCACGATCCAGAACCGGCAGGCTCGACAACACTTCCATCGGGTCCTTGTTTTCTTCAATCATGATAATGTTGTAATCCAATTCGTAGTCACTGAATACATCCGAATACAAGGAGATGACTTGTCCCTGTTTCATCGGAAGAACGCTCAGATCATTGAGAATCAGCTTGCTTTCTCCCGGCTGGATGTACATTCTCTTTTGTCCGGTACCATTCTGCATGGATTGGAACCAACGGTCAATCGATAACTTTCCAGCTACCGTTGCAAAAGGAGACGGTCCTGCAAAGCCCATATTTTGCTGGTCAATGTACGCCGTGTATGCGTTGTTGTTTGTCGCTACAACGTACATTTTCACGTTTTTGCCGGTGTTGTTCACATGGTGAATCATGAAGCGCGTCTGTCCGAAGGAAGATTCCTTGTACACAATGCCTTCCGTATTCACGGTTTCCGGGCTGTTACTGCGAATCAGCAGACTTGGTTCATCATAATAAGTGAACGGTACTTTTTCCATAGCGGGAACTCCGCTACCGTCGAAGGTGAATTTCTCACCGACGGGTGTGAACAATTGATTGAAGTCGGACAAACTGTATAGCGTTTCGCCCGTAACATTAATGGTCTTGGTATAGCTGTCGCTAGCACCATGTTTATCGGTAACTGTAATCGTTACGGTCTTCGGTCCTGGAACAAAGAATGCAAGGGCATTGTTTTCCCAATCTGTTTTTACAATCGCATTTTCATCATCTGTGCTTTGATCAATATAGGTGATTTTCTCACCCATTTTGTATTCATCCTTATCTGTCGTAAACATCGCAACTGGTGGCAGATTCGGTCTTTCAACCTTAATCGTAACCGAGTATGGATCACTCCATTGACCACTCGAATCCTGGACCGCATAGGTTACCGTATATGTACCTGGTTGGTCGAATGAATCCTGACGGCCAGTCCAACGCTCATCAACAATGCTGAGTCCTTTGGGAGAACTGGATTTTGTCGTGTAAGTTACCTGGTCTCCAGCAAAAACTTCTTTTTGTACCGAGAAGCTGGCTACCGGTTTGGTACTCAGATTCAATACAACCGTTTTCGCAGGCTGGTTTACTTTATATGTGATGTTCAGGGCCTGCGTAATCGACGTCAGTGGCACCATGAACGTATTCTTTTGTTGATAAGCCGCGCCCTTCATCGTTCTGGACACTCCATTAACGGTATAGATCTTGCTGTTTGTTTTGAAACGTAGCTCATCTTCACCACTAATAATGATCGTTTCTTTGGTTGTGTTATCGTATTTAACATCATAGCCGACCCGATCTACCAAAGCACGGATGGCTACATAGGATACACCGTTTTTAACAGCCATTGGCTGTCCGGCAAGATATGTTTTGCCATCTTGCATCATTTTGTTGCTGTTCATATATAGCGTGAGGTCTCCACCCCCGCCTCCAGCGACAGACGAACTCCCTGTAGACGGTTGCTCCACTTCTACTGGTGCTGGTGCTGGTGTTTCCTCAGCTGTACCTTCTTCGTCCGTCGGTTCCGTTACCGGATACACCGGAGTACCGTCTGTTCCAGTAGGAACATTGGTTTCGGGATTCACTTCTTCAGTTGTTTCATTATTTGATGTTGGAGTGTCTGTTCCGGATTTCACTTCGGATTCCGCGATGGTTTGTTCTTTCTTCACAACCTCCACGGATTTAACTTTGGCTGTATTCACTGGTGTAGTATCGCTCTGATCAGCTGATTGTGCATTCGCAGGAATCACTGCAAACGCCTGAAAAACAGCAAAAGCGGTAAGTATGGACAATTTTTTCTTGAAATTCATTCTTTGTCTTTGGCTCCTTCTGCTCCCATTTTATAAATATCCCCCTCAAAAAGTCATATTATTAGACGCTTGGGACCGGGAAAAGTTGCTAAAAAGTTAAGAGGAGAATTGTAAACTTTTAATAGAAGGAAAATACTATGAAAATAGTTATCTATCAATAATCTTTATTAGCATTAGATCCCAAATAAACCCAATCGGAATTTTCAACACAAAAATCTCTCCAGAAGATGGCCAAGTAGCACCATATCCTAGAGAGAATTGAATGATTCAATATGTCTATCGTAAACGGACAGGCAAACTTCCTGTAGGCTCCAACTCACCGGTTAACACGAGAGATAGTGCCTGGACAACTGTAGGCGTATTTTCATAGGTACACACATAACTTCCCGGCAGTGAAATCTCCAGTAGATCATATGGATTACGAAGAGCAACTACAATCAGAGAATGATTTTCACTCAGCTTTTCAACCAGATACCGTTGCCCTTTCGGAAGGTGACCTGAGGATGTGTAAGTACATACAATGACCTGCTCAGCCTCCGACACATCCTTTAATATCCGGTCTGCTTCATCATACGATGGCTGAGTTGTTATTTTACGCTCACGAATTCTGCCTCGCAGCCGCGATAGCGCCACGCCAAGGGAATCTGTATGGGACCATGGTTCATCCACTTCTGTCCGTTGCAAAACTTCAGGCCAGATGACATAAACGTCTTTCTCTGGGTCCAACGGCAGCAACCCTTCATTATGAACCACTGTAATACTGCTTGAAGCAATTTTGAACAATGTAGATTCAATCGATTCAATGGAATCAACGGGTTCAATATTTACTGCTTCGGCAGTTTCATTCGTTTTCGGCGAAACAAGACCGGTCTCCCGGTACCCGCAACGCGCTTCCTTCCATGTAATAATACGTTCCAGTGCCTTGTTAATGATACTTTCCGATATTCGCCCTGTTCGCACTGCTTCAATGATTGCTTCCACAGCAGCAACCTGATCTTGTAGGGTATGACTCACCAGAATCAGATCTGCTCCTGCTTCCACAGCACGAATGGCAGCTTCAGCTACCCCATAAGGTTTGGATATCGCATGCATTTCAAGACAGTCTGTAATAATAATGCCCTCAAAACCCATATCTTCGCGTAACAGACCGGTTAACACTTTACGTGATAATGTTGCCGGAATAGGCTCCGGTTCAATCGCCGGAAAGATAACATGAGCTGTCATAATGGCATCGACACCGGCTTCAATAGCCCGGCGGAACGGTAGTAATTCGATCTGTTCCAACCTGTTTCGGTCATGAGGTACAGTGACCATACCAAGATGAGAATCCACAGCGGTATCCCCATGTCCTGGAAAATGTTTGGCTGTTGCAGCTATGCCTTGTGATTGATATCCCGTTATGGCCGCGGCTCCATGAGCGGCTACACTTTCAGCATTTTCGCCATATGAACGAACGCCAATCACCGGGTTAAGAGCATTGTTATTCACGTCTAACACGGGTGCAAGATTCATATCAATACCGGTGCTTTTCAACTCACGACCCAGAATTCGGGCACATTCAAGGGTATACTCCGGATTGCCTGTCGCACCAAGCGCCATGTTACCCGGTACTTGAGTTACTCCCTCTTTGTCGATCCTTGCGACCATACCACCTTCCTGATCCACCGAAATCATGAGTGGCAATACCCCCGCTTCAGCAGCAATACCTTGCAGTTCTTCGGACAGTCGCGTCAATTGATCTACACTTTGCACATTACGCCGGAAATAGATGACGCCCCCAACGTGGTGGTCACGGATTAAGCGAGTAATCTGTTCATCTGCGTGCTGACCGTGAAATCCACACATCAACAGTTGCCCTACCTTTTGCTCCAACGTCAAATTATTCAATGGTTTCATCAACCCTATCCCTCCGTTTCCCCTTGAAGACTACGAACCCAGCCGTTGGCTCTGCCTATACTCCGATGGTTTCATATGAAAGTGTTTATGAAACACTTTGGAGAAATAACGACGCTCCTTGAATCCCGTTGCTTCTCCAATCGCTGTAATGCTCCATTCGGTTGTACTTAATAACAATGCGGCATTTTCCATACGTCTCTGAGTCATATATTCTACAAAGGTAATCCCCATATGGGTTTTGAATAGCTGGCAAAAGTAACCCGGACTGATTCCAAGCCAATCTGACACTTCATCTATACCCAAGTCCTGTTGCAGTCTGGCGTTCATGTAATCACATGCAGATCGGATCAGTTCCGCTATGGAAGGACGTGGTTGAGTTTGTTTACCTTGACAGGCATGAATAATAACCTCTGCAAGTTCAATCAGTTCTCTCATGGACACAGCCTCTTGCAGGGCATTCCAGAAATTCACTTCGTCCTGTTCAGCCATGACATTGACTTCGCGCAGTTCCCGAAGCATGTGTACAAGCATATAGCGAACATGGGTTTCATCTATCTTGTCTATTGATTGCTCGGCATTCCCCATTCGCTGTTTAAGCCCATTCATTACATCCTGTAGTCCTTGCTTATTCCATTGCCGAATGCACCTTGTGATAAGCTCCAGATCGTCTCTTGTTATCCATGTGCCGCCCCTTTTGGAAACCTCATGACCATACGATAATGAAGATCCCGCGCATTCCGGCTTCAATACCTTGTCTTCACTTTCCGAATGTGTCATTAGAACCCTCTGACAATGCTGGTACCGTTCAAAGATTTGCTGTTCCAGTTTTACGGGTACATGATCCTGAACTACCCTTGCTTTTACGCTTGAATCCAAGGACAACATCGCATTCAATTCAAATAATAGTTGATGTCCCAACGCCTCTGACTGAGATTTCCACTCGCCCGATGCGTCCAGCAAGAGGCACCACTCTCCTTTGCGGGTAGAAAGAACCTGGCAGTCATTAGAGATTCTGTCCGTAACTTCCCTCAGCCTGGAACTTATCGCCTCATGCCATCTAACATGCTGGACCTCGGACCAGCCGATGGAATGGCGGAAATAACCGACTACATCTACCAGTAGCAACGTATAGCCTACAGAAGGAGGCATGAATGGAGGCTCAGAGACAGTATCAGAAATTTTCATCGCGGCTTCTCCTCGCAGCAAGTCAATCAACTGTTTATGTCTGATCCAACTTGCCATCTCTAATCTGCGATAGCGTTCTGACTCGTTTTCCAGACGTCTCTTCTGGATCTGCCTGGCCAGTTCACGCAATTTATGTTCCAGCTCCAGATAATCAATTGGCTTGCATATGTATTCATGTACGTTATATTGAATAGCGGTTCGAGCGTACTCAAACTGTTGGTATCCCGTCAGTAAAATAATTTCACACGTTTCACCCTGCTCTCGCAGCAGTCGAATAAGTTCCAAGCCATCCATGGACGGCATCCGAATATCGCACAAGATAATGTCTGGATGACTTTCTGTCACTTTACCCAGCGCTTCTAAGCCACTTCTCGCTGTACCCGTTATTTCAATCCCCATCTCTTCCCAGGGCAAAATATAACTCAGATTCTCCAAAATCGGCAGCTCATCGTCAACCAGCAACGCAGTCAGATTCATCCGGCTTCCTCCTGCTCATATAATGGAATAATGCAATGAATAACTGTGCCATAACCTGGTGCTGAACATATAAATATGCCATATCCAGCTCCGTATTGAATACGAATTCGATCTGCCACACTGCGTAATCCCAACCCTCGGCGCTCCGTTATGGAGGACAATGATTCCGTTCCTTCCCTCAGCATATGTTCAGGAGGATCTTCTGCCATATACTCAAATCGCGCGAGCATTTCCTGGGGAATACCGATTCCATTATCCTTCACACACAGCACCAGATGATCTCGTTCTGCATATGCGCTTATCCGCATCACACCTGGATACGTGATCCCTTCAAACCCATGTTGTATGCTGTTTTCCACCAGTGGCTGAAGTGTGAGCTTAAGCACAATTGAGGTATATAGATGCGGTGGAATGTCAATCTCATACGTAAATAAATCACTGAACCGATACTGTTGAATCTCCAGATAACTCTGCAAATGCCTTATTTCCTCACCCAGTGGAATCTCCTCCTGATCCTGAATGCTGATGCGAAGCATATTGCCGAGCCTGGTCACCATCTCGCTTACTTTGCGCCCCTCACCACGCAGCGCTAATCCATTAATGGATTCTAAGGTGTTAAACAGAAAATGGGGTTTGATCTGGGCTTGCAGCACACGTAATTCCGCTTGAGCCTTCTGCTCTTGCTCTGCCCGAACACGACGGAATAATCCGCCAATACGATCCATTAGTTCATTGAAACCTTGAGCAAGCAGTTGCATCTCGTCAAAGCCTTTTCCTTCCACCCTCGCATTAAAATCACCATCATCCACGCGACGCATAAACCTTACAAGTACAGCAATGTTGCCTGTAATGCGATTCATGAAAAAAAGATTGAAGATCATGGCTGCGAGCAGGCAGGACAGAATAATAATGACAGACCAACCTGCGAAGGCATTCGTTTCGGCAGATAAGGCTTCCCATGAAGTGACACTGACAAGACTCCAGTTATAGTTCTTCAGATGATATTGTGAGATGATGCTCTCCGTGCCGTCAAAGACCGTTCTGACACTGCTAAAACCTGGGCCATAACCGCCTGATTTCGAACTCAGATTTTCCATGTTCCCACCATTGTAACGTCCCGAGGGATCGTAAACGATCAGTCCTTCCTCATTCACTAACAGAAACGACGTATCCTGTGCCGGATCACTGATTTGCAGATGGCGGAAGATCCGGTCAATCTCCCCCTTTTTGATCTGAACAACGAGTACACCGATATTTTGAAAATAACTGAGTTCCTTGACCAGCCTGATCTGGGTGAAGACAGGTTCTACCCCGGTTAATTCAGGATATTCCAGAGGGGCGAGCCATTTGGGGACGCCATTGAGTTGCTGAATTTCATTGAATAAGGGATGCACTTTGAATTGCTGGAAAGGAAGGGCTTGAAAGTTTTCTTTGGTGAAAATGGAGACAATCTGGTTATTCTCGGACGAACGCAAATCATATAAAAAGGCGTAACTGATGAACGGATAATTATATAGAAGGGAACGGAAATTGCGCTGGCTGGCATTCAGGGATAACTGATTACCGGTTCCCAGATCCTGCTTAGTCGGATCTTTGGCGTTCAATGCCATTTGAAAAACCGAGGTGGCTATCCCGTTATCGGTAACATTGTTAATCTGCTGAAATACATTTTCGATATTGTAACTAATGGCCTGCAGCGCATATTCGGCCTGTTGATTGTATTTTTTCTCAATCGTATGTGATGTGACCAGAAACATGCCAATGCCCAGTGCACACATCGGTACAATGATCAGCAACATAAATGCCAAGGCCAGCTTCATTCGCAAGTTCATATCCCGTTCTCCCTATAACTGGTTCATGGTATTAACCTTTGACACCACCTGCAGTAACTCCTTCAATAATTTTCTCCTGCAGTATGGCGTAGATCACAAGTACGGGTACAACGCTGTACACAATGCCTGCCGACATCTGAGCATAGTTCATCTGATATTGATCCCGAAACTGGACCATGCCCACAGGCAGTGTACGCAATTTATCGGTGGATAAGAAATAGTTGGCGAGTAAAAATTCGTTCCAGTTGCCGAGGAAATTGACGATAAAAACCGTAACGATGGCTGGAACCGTAAGAGGTATCACTATTTTAGCAAAGATACCCGGGGCCCTCAAGCCATCCATGACCGCCGCTTCCTCAATTTCTCCAGGCAGAGAACGCATAAAAGCCGCCAGTATAATAATGGTAAAAGGGATCGCATTGGCCACATAGGGCACGATCAATGCCAGATGCGTATCCAATATGCCCATTTTGCGAACAAGTAGATAGATCGGCAACATGAGTGCATTGTTGGGAATAAGCATACCCGCCAGAATCAGACTGTACAGAAACAGGCTCCATTTCCGGTGTCTCATCCGGGTTACGGCAAAAGCAAACATGGCACCGAGTACAATCGTGCACGCCGACGACAGAACCGAAATGTACAGGCTGTTCCAGAAATACGTGCCAATCTTCGCATTCACCCAGGCCTCCACGTAATTGTTAAACTCCCATGTTGTGGGTAGACCGAATGGATTCAGGGCGATTTCATTGTTATCCTGCTTGAAGGAAGAGAAGATTACAAATAAAAATGGAAACAAAATCGCGATTAAATACAACATTAACAACACATGAGGTATACTGCTTTTTAAGCTTTTCGCCATTAATATTCCACCCTCTCTCCCCGCCTCGCCACCAGCAGTTGATACACCGCAGTGAGCACAAGCGTCAGAGCAAAGATCAGCACTGCAATGGTATTACCATAGCCATATTTGAAGTTGGTAATCGCATATTTGATCATGTATGTCGCCAGAACCTCGGTGGACCCAGCGGGCCCACCTTTGGTCATGACAATCACGATATCGGCAGCTTTCATTGCACCCGCAATGGACAACATGATCACCACTGAAATGATCGGCCGAATCAGCGGCAACGTAATTCGCATTGCACGTTGTACCGCCGTTGCCCCATCAATTGCAGCCGCTTCATCCAAATCACGGGGAATCGCCAGTATGGCCGCCAGCACCATGACAATGTAAAATCCTGTCCACTGCCAGGCATTGGTCACCAAAATGGACAACATGGCGAATCGGTTATCCGATAACCAGTAGATTGGATCAATGCCCAGCACATGAAGCATTTTGTTTAATAGCCCGATATTGGGTTCATAGATGAACCCCCATAAGATACCGATAACAGCTGTCGACATGATGGATGGTAAAAAAACAGCTGTTTTGTACAGACCTTTCAGCTTCTTCACATTGGCAATCAGAAGCGAAAACAGGACGATCAGGGGTACTTGAATCAGCACCGAAAATCCGATAAAAAAGCCATTATTTCGTGTGGAAATCCAAAACCGTTCATCGGTCAGCGCCTTCACATAGTTGGATAAGCCCACAAAACGTGGCTCAGCCGATACCCCATTCCAACTCGTCAGACTGTAATACAGGGAGCTGCCAATAGGATATAGAAAGAACATCACAAACAGAATTAATGCCGGCATTACAAACAGCGTATAGATTAACGGGCTGCGGAGTGAAGTATTCATGGTCAGCCTCCTTCAGTCACTTCAACGATCGCAGTTTCAACTTGGATTGGTCTACTCCACTGAAGCGTTTGCTTCTTCCTGTACCTTTTGCAGCTCTTCTGCCATTTTCTCTGGCGTGGTTTGCCCGCCAATCAACTTCTGAATCTGCAGATTGCTGATCTCTGTCGTCACATCGGCCTGAACGAGTGCATCAAATGCTGGGAACGACGTCTTGGACGCGTTGAGCACGGCCACAATTTCTTTCATCAGATCATCGGTAATGCTATCGGTCAGCACTTTCTCGTCCAGCTTCATCGCAGGCAACACACCATCTTCCACAAGGCCGCGGATCTGCATATCTTCATTGTAAAAGTTTTTGATAAAAGCTTTCACTGCTTCCAGCTTCTGCGGGTCATCCGCCACTGCTGCCGAGAATCCGTATCCATTGTTCACATCACGCATCAAAGACGTCTGATCACCTGCTCCGTTCTCTACCGGAGGCATATTGAAGAATCCAACCTTGCCAATGAGCGATTCACCACTCTGGCCTTCTTTGAATACAGATGATTTCCACGTTCCGTCATACATCAACACCGCTTCTCCGCTCGTAAATTGCGTGGTGTATTCGGCATACTCGAAGCCTAGCTCGCCTTTTTTGAAGTAACCCTTATCAACCCATTCCTTATGCTTGGCAAAACCTTGCACAACACCCGGATCGGTCCACTTCGCTTCACCTGTTGCAAACTTTGCAGTAATCTCCGGCCCGGCATACCGGGACCACAGGTGGTTGGTTAACATGAGCGGAACCCAACCTGCCTTGGATGCGGAAGCAAGCGGCACTTTGCCATCGGCCTTAATCTCGGCCAGTATATTGTCCAGTTCAGCCATGGTGGTTGGGGCTTTCCATCCTTTTTGTTCAAAATACTCTTTATTGTAGAAAAAACCTTCGCCTGAACCGCCAATTGGCAGTCCATATACTTTGCTTTCATACGTAAACGGTTCAAGGGATGTAAACTGGTCCTGAATGCCAAGCTCTTGCAAAATTGGAGTCAGATCAAGCAACATGCCTTCCTTGGCATAGACTTTGGAATCCGGACTACCGAACAGTTCGAATATATCCGGCGGATTGCCTGCCGCCATCTCCCCGCGAAGCTTCTCCTTGCGATTCACATCGGATTCGACGCCATCCAGCGTAAAGGTCAGATTAGGTATCTCACCCTCAACTTTGTCCACAACATCCTGGAGAATGGCCAGTCTTTTCTGTTTATCGGCCCCCACCTGTGTGTGGCGCAGAAGCATCTCAATCGGTTCCTTACTTGTCTCCTCCGCAGGTGTGTTACCTGCACCTTGCTGTGGCTCGTTAGTTGAGCTTGCACATCCCGCCAAAGTCCATGAAGTGATAAGCAATAATGAAAGCAGCAATGTCATTCCTTTTTTCATCTGGTTGACCCTCCTCAAGATATTGAGCATTTGGCTTTACACTCTGATTATAAAAAGCCGGAGCTTACATCGTAAGGATGACAATTCATCAATGGAGGGATAAAATCCTTCACTGCACAAATAATCTTGCATTTACAATGGATATCAGCAAAAAAAACAGCCCCTGCGAAGTATGATCGCAAGGACTGCTTGGTTGATTGTTTTACAATATATAAAGGTAGATCACTTACCGGAACAAGCCATGCCAGCTGTTTCCTGGCGACCTTGTTCGATCAGGCGATACGCCCGCTCCACTTCTTCTTCACTTGGCGAAGGAACACCATCCAGTGGATATACTTTACCGAGCGCTTCCCATTTGTAAATCCCCATCTGATGGTATGGAAGAATTTCAAACTTCTCGACGCCATTTAATGTGCCTATAAACCGTCCGAGGTTAAGCAGGTCCTCTTCCTCGTTATGAATGCCCGGCACATACACGTGGCGTATCCACATTTTGCGGCCTTGCTCCGATAGCCACTTGGCCGTTTTTAACGTTCTCTCGTTGGATTTGCCTGTCAGCTTAATATGTTTCTCGTCATCAATATGCTTGAGGTCCAGCAGAACCAGGTCTGTATGATCCAGCAGATCGTGAATCCGGTCCGGCTCGTTAAACCCATTGCTGTCCAGTGTCGTATGCAATCCCCAACGACGCTTCACTTCCTTGAAGATTTCAGCTACAAAGTGAGCCTGTAACGTTGGTTCTCCGCCAGATATCGTGAGCCCGCCTCCGGAGCTACGGTAGTAGGATAGATACGGCTCAATTTCAGCCAATACCTCCTCGAGCGTCATTTCTTTTCCACCATCCAGCGCCCATGTATCAGGGTTGTGGCAATATTGACACTTGAGTAGACATCCTTGCATAAAAAGCACGAAGCGGATGCCTGGGCCGTCAACCGTCCCGAAAGTTTCGAGTGAATGAATATGTCCTTTAACCATGCTGCCTCTTCCTTTCTGTATCCGCATCCGCTGTGCGTTTAATATGATTTGGAATGCCTTGCTCTATCGGTCTTCTACTTGCAATTACTTACATCGAGCCATGGAACGTACGGTTGATGACATCCAACTGTTGTTCACGAGTCAATTTAATGAAGTTAACCGCATAGCCGGATACCCGTACAGTCAGTTGTGGATAGTTTTCCGGGTGATCCATCGCATCAATCAATTGCTGACGATCAAATACGTTAACGTTCAGGTGATGAGCATTTTGACCGAAGTAACCATCCATCATCGCAGTCAGATTGGATTTACGTGTAGTCTCCTCTTTACCCAATGCTTTTGGCACGATGGAGAAGGTATTGGAAATACCGTCAAGACTGTGTTCATAAGGCAGTTTGGCTACAGAACCAAGGGATGCCAGTGCACCTTTTTTGTCACGACCATGCATTGGGTTCGCACCTGGAGCAAATGGTTCACCTGCTTTACGACCATCCGGTGTAGTCCCTGTTTTCTTACCATATACCACGTTGGAAGTGATCGTCAGAACGGATTGCGTTGGCACTGCGTTACGGTAAGCTTTGTGCTTGCGAATCATACCCATGAAGTTCTCGACCAGTTCAACAGCAATGCTGTCTACGCTGTCTTCATTGTTGCCGTAACAAGGGAAGTCTCCTTCGATTTCGAAATCAACAGCGATGCCTTGCTCGTTGCGGATTGGTTTTACTTTGGCATATTTGATCGCACTCAGTGAATCTGCTGTAACGGACAGACCAGCGATTCCGCAAGCCATCGTGCGTACAATGTCACGGTCATGCAATGCCATCTCAATACGCTCATAGCTGTATTTATCGTGCATGTAGTGAATGACGTTGAGGGTGTTCATATACAGCTTCGCGAGCCACTCCATCATTGGTTTGAAGCGTTTCATAACCTCATTGTAATCCAGCACGTCGCTTGTAATGGCAGGATACTCAGGTCCGACTTGTGCTCCTGATTTCTCATCACGACCACCGTTGATCGCATACAAGAGAGCTTTCGCCAGGTTGGCACGAGCGCCGAAGAATTGCATTTGTTTCCCGATCTTCATCGCCGATACACAGCAAGCAATACCGTAATCGTCACCGTAGATCGGACGCATCAGATCATCATTCTCATACTGGATTGAGCTAGTTTCAATGGATACTTTGCTGCAATAATCTTTGAAAGCTTCTGGAAGTTTCGTGGACCAAAGTACAGTCAGGTTCGGCTCTGGTGCAGGACCCAAGTTGTGCAGTGTATGCAGGAAACGGAAGCTGTTTTTGGTTACGCGTGTTTCACCATTTACAGACATACCACCGATGGACTCTGTTACCCATGTTGGATCTCCACTGAAGAGTTCGTTGTAATCTGGTGTACGCAAGAATTTGACAATCCGCAGTTTCATTACGAAATGATCAACCAATTCCTGAGCCTGTTCTTCAGACAGAATGCCTTCTTGCAGATCACGTTCAATGTAGATGTCCAGGAAAGAAGATACACGTCCTAGTGACATCGCAGCACCGTTCTGTTCTTTGATCGCAGCGAGATAACCGAAGTACAACCATTGGAACGCTTCTTTCGCTGTAGTCGCTGGTAAGGAAATATCGAACCCGTGCATATCGCCCAATTGTTTCAATTCTTGCAATGCACGAATCTGTTCAGACAATTCTTCCCGCAGACGAATAACATCTTCATCAATGACATCAACTTCGAGTGCATTCAATTCACCTTTTTTGTTACGAATCAGGAAGTCTACCCCGTACAAAGCTACACGACGATAGTCACCGATGATCCGGCCACGGCCGTAAGCATCTGGGAGACCTGTAATAATCCCTGCTTTACGAGCTGCACGCATGTCGGAAGTATAAGCATCGAATACACCTTGGTTATGTGTTTTGCGAATGTTCGTAAATATATCAATGACGCCTTGAGGCAATTCGAAGCCGTATGCTTCACATGCATCAATCATCATCCGGATTCCGCCTGTTGGTTGAATGGAACGTTTGAACGGAGCATCGGTCTGAACGCCGACAATCTGCTCTTTGGATTGATCCAGATAACCTGGTTGGTGAGAAACAATAGTTGCTGGTGTGTTCACATCAACGTCAAAGACACCGCCGTTATCACGTTCTTTTTTGGTCAGATCAGATACGATCTCCCACAATTCTTTGGTATTCTGGGTTGCACCTGCGAGAAATGCTTCGTCACCGTAATACGGAGACAAGTTGTTTGCCAGAAAATCATTCACATCTACGGATTTGGTCCATGTTCCTTTGGTAAAGTTTCTCCAGCCTGTTTGTTGTTTGACATCTTTTTCAATCACCGACATCGTAATCCCTCCACTAATTTGGATTTCTGGACACATAACATATTGCTTCATTCGTATCATTGTGTGCCCAGAGCCGCGATTAATGTGAATTGTTTCACATTAAACCGGAACATGTTCTCTCTACTTGGGAACCGGAACCGCGGGATGAATGTTTTTCTTACATTTTCAGTATACGACTTGGCACTTTCATCATCTGTGATTTTTATCACAAAGTCAGTGAACTAACTCACTCCACCTGCGCTGTGTCCCATTGACCCCTGTAAATTCACACTTAGCCACTGCGCGGGCAGAACAACTTCCGATCGCTGTTATCCCCGGATTTTTTCAATTTTATATTTCAAAGGGGAAAATCCGGGGATAAAGGCGAACGCTCCGCTTCTTCAGTTTTTTCTGCCCACTCCGTTATTGTGTGAACATCTGGCTCAAACAGCCACATCACGGATTACGTGTAACCTCTCTAGAACCCTTTTGCTCCTCTATGCTCGGAGCAAACCAAATCTTAGAATAAATCCTGAAAAACAGGTGCTTCGCTCTTCTGTTTTTCTGCCCACTCCGTTATTGTGTGAACATCTGGCTCAAACAGCCACATCACGGATTACGTGTAACCTCTCTAGAACCCGTTGCTCCTCTATGCTCGGAGCAAACCAAATCTTAGAATAAATCCTGAAAAACAGGTGCTTCGCTCTTCTGTTTTTCTGCCCACTCCGTTATTGTGTGAACATCTGGCTCAAACAGCCACATCACGGATTACGTGTAACCTCTCTAGAACCCGTTGCTCCTCTATGCTCGGAGCAAACCAAACCTTAGAATA